>Ga0114129_10000200_pt1 | contig 66548 bp, 53 predicted proteins | sample RhiMetdeltSRZDD1_FD_80071 | JGI IMG/M metagenome (GOLD analysis project Ga0114129, IMG submission 80071) | Populus rhizosphere microbial communities from Tennessee, USA - Rhizosphere MetaG P. deltoides SRZDD1 (version 2) (version 2) | ecosystem: Host-associated > Plants > Roots > Rhizosphere >...
CCCGCGGTTGCCACTGCGCCGCCGAAATTGAGCGTGCCGGTGTTGCGAATGCCCTTCTTGACCAGGTCAGGGTACTCGCCGAGCGGCACCTTCCACACGATGTCGCCCTTGACGAGATCGATCGCGTTCAGCGTGCCCCACGGCGGCGCAATCGCCGGCACCCCGTGCGGGTCGAGGAACAGCGGATAGCCGTCGATCGTGTAGCGATCGGGCGGGGCGCCCACGGGGTCCGTGCGGCTGGCGTCAGCCGGCGGCGTTTTCAGGAACGCCGCGAGCGCGCTCAGTTCGCGCGGCTGGAACTGCCGGAACGACGGCATGGCGTTGCGTCCTTCCACGATGACCGTCTCGATCTCTTTCGGCGTGCGCTTGAGATCGGCGAGCGCCGGGATGGTTGGTGGCGTGCCCTGCCGCGAAGCGCCGTGGCAGGCGGCACAGGTGCGGTCGTAGATCTGGCGTCCCAACGCAACGGGCTCGGTGGGCGTGCCGGGTCCGCCGTACACGGGCCGCAGCCTGTTGATCGTCGGGACCTCGTTGACGTTGACGTAGAGCATGTTGAGCACCGGATCGAAGCTGCCCCCATGCCACTCCGCTCCGCCGAGGTGACCCGGCGTGGTGATCGTGCCCTGCAGGCTCGGCGGCGTGAAGATCGGCCCGGATACATAGCGGCGGAAGTCCGCCAGGGCCCTGGCGTGCGCCTCGGGGGTGATGTTGGTCAGATCAGCTTCGGTCAGGTTCTGCCGGACGAGCGGCTGTGGCTTCAGCGGAACGATCTGCGTCGGCGACGTTTCCTCGCCCGGCACGCCCGAGCGCGGCACGGGGATTTCCTGTACCGGGAACAGCGGCGTGCTGGTGTCGCGATCCAGCACGAAGGTGAAGCCCATCTTCGTCAATTGCACGACGGCGTCTTTCGCGGTCGGACCGGATCCAATCGTGACGAGGATCGGCGCCGGCGGATTGTCGTAGTCCCAGATGTCGTGACGCACGGTCTGGAAGTGCCACTTGCGCTCCCCGGTCATCGCGTCGAGCGCCAGCACCGAGTTCGCAAACAGGTCATCACCCTTACGGAACCCGCCGTAGAAGTCCTCGGTCGCCGAGCCGGTGGCCGCGAACACCCAGCCGCGCTGCTCGTCGATGGTCACGCCGCCCCACGCATTGGCGCCGCCGTAGTTTTCGCCCTTCACCCACTTCCAGGTGTCGTGTCCAACCTGGCCTTCTTTCGGGATGGTGTGGAAGATCCATTTCATCGCGCCGGTCACGGTGTCGTAACCGCGAATGTGACCGGGCGACGCGTCGTAGCTCTCGTTGACCCGCGACGCGATGATCAGGATGTTTCTGAACACGGCGCCGGGCGACGTCATCTCGATCACGGCTGACGCCGGATCGACGCCGAGGTTCTGGCGCAGATCGATGAAGCCGTCCGTCCCGAACGTGGTGACGAGCGCGCCGGTCTTCGCGTCGACCGCGTAGACGCGATCGCGCACGAAGTGGAAGACTCGATCGCCTGCGCTCCCCTTCCAGTACACGACGCCACGGTTTCTGAGGCGGACCACGTTGCCGTTGTTGTACTTGGCAGGGTCGAAAGACCAGATCTCCTTGCCGGTCGCCGCGTTCAGCGCCACCGCCTTCAGGGCCGGCGTGGTCACGTACATCACGCCATCCACCACGATCGGATTCGCGTGCATCGTCGACCGCTCGTTGGCGTCACGCGTCTTGTACTCCCAGGCGCGTTCGAGCCGGTGCACGTTGGCGGCATGGATCTCCGCGAGCGGCGAGTACTGGTTGCCCGTCGCATCGCCGCGGTAGACCGGCCAGTCCAGGTTCGTCGCACCGCCGAATGGAACCACTGTCCCGTCCTGGCGGGCCGCGACCGCCGTCGTCCCAGCGACGAGGAGAAAGACGAATCGGGCGAGACGGTTCGTGCTCATGGATGCCTCTTTCAAGCTACTTCCGGGGCCGGAGCGGCACCAGTGTGACCGGCCCGAGCAGACCGGAGTCCAACGGCTTCCATCCGGCGGCGGTGAACAGGCCGTCTTCGCCTCGATTCTCTGGCAAACGCGCCGGGTAATTGACGTTATAGAACTTCTTCCATGGCACACCGCGCCGATCGAGATCGGCAATGCGATTCGCCGAAAGATTGGTGACGTTCACCTCGAGCGTGTTGCTCGCCAGCAGGTGCGCTCCATCGATGGTGACTGCGAACGACGGTCCGATCCAGGTCCCCAGGTCGCGACCGTTGAGGCGGACGCGGGCGCTTTCGCGGACGGATCCGAGATCAACCCGCCACGCTGGCGCGCTGATTGTCGGGCGTGGAAACGACACGATGTAGGTGGCGGTCCCGGAAAACCGTCGTTCGTCGGCGCCACCGAATTCGGTCCACGACGTCAGCCGATCGATGGTGCGCTCCGGCGGCAGCGCCGGACCGCCCGACAAGAAGCGAACGTGCCATGCGCGGTCGATTGTCTGAGGCGCGCCGCCAGGCTCGTAGGTTTCGTACCGTTCCCGCAAGGGCGAAGACGAGGTGGCCAGGAGCAGCGACTCGCCCGACGGGATCTGGAGGTAGATCTCGAACATTCCGGCAGCGGTCCGGCGTACCCGGCCGTTGCCTCTGGTGCCGTGCATCGGCTCCATTACGGTGACCGTCCCGGTCGGGACATCGAGCGGGACCCACCCGTCCACCGGCTTGTCCGTCGGATTGCTGACGAAATAGATGCGTCCAAGGGTATCCATTCGTCGGGCAAACTGGAGCCCCAGATCGACCATCGGTTCGCGTGAAACCCCGGCACGTTCGAGCAGCCTCGCAAGATCCGACCCCTGCAGGACACGTCCCTGACCTATGCGGACATCGGTCACGTCTGCCGGCTCGGCCGCACCGGTTGGAACGCCGGCGAGCAACTGCTGGAAGCGGCCTCTGCGTGCGTCGAGATCGTGGAGGCCCGCAACGTCAGCAGGCCAGCCGTCAAAGGCGATCACGGTCGCGCCCGCGCGGCCAAGCGCGACGATGTGTTCGAGCGTCTCCAGCGGTATGAATCTTCCGGCTGGCAGGACGATTACTCGATAGCGCCCGCCACCGGCCGTAACGAGACCGGCCCGATCTGCGCGCGTCTGCCGCAGTTGGCGATCCGAGACGAAGTCGTACGTGAAGCCTTTTGCCTGCAGTGTCGCCGCAGCCCTTTCGAATGCGGTGTCCCGGGCTGGCGGATTCGCGCCGCCGAAGTGGGTCAGCAGGCTCTTCTCCCGAACCGCCATCGCATCGTAGAGCGGGAAGTACAGCAGCACATCATGGTCCGCGGTTCCACTCTGGAGCATCGACTGAACGCGCGTGATGTACCTGTTGAGCGCTGCGAAATCGTTCCACCAGGCATTTTGTGGCGTGAACTCCACCGATGCGTAGAACAACCATCCCGGCCACGGTTCGCTGGCCGGCGAGTACGCCGTGCCGTGATAGACGATGTGGTTCACACCGGCGGTGAAGAACCTGTCCACTGCCGCGCGGACGTCGGCCAGCGTCGATCGAAAGTGCTCACCGAGCCAGGTTGCCGCCTCGGCGGAGACGAGACGCTTGCCAGCGACGTGGGCCGCAGAGGTCGCCCACATGAAGCGCTGAATCTCTGTGCCTTCCGTTTCCGGGATGTCGCTGGCCGCGTAGAGGTCGAGCAGGCTGCCGGGAGAACCGTGCGCCTGGTTCCGCGTGAGGCTTTTCCGACCGTGCGCCCAGCGGTTCCATCCTGTCGTGAACGTGCCGAGGAGGAGGTCAGAGATCGTCTCGCGGTAATCGGCGAGCACGCGGGCATTCCGCTCTTCGGTATCACGTCCGAGCAGCGCCGGCAGGTGCCGCCGCAGATCGTAGCCCCGCCGTTTCTGGAACTCCTCCAGCAGTGCCGGCGTCCAATCCGCCTCTCCGGTCGCATCGTCCACTTCGTACGAGTCGTTGAAGAATGCCCGTATTCCTTTGCCGTGCCCGCCTGCGAATGCGCGATCGAAGGGCGCCAGGTACCGGCTGATCGCGGCAGCGGAGAAATGATCGATGACGTTGCCCTCGCCGCCCGGAGCGGCGCGCTCGACCAGCTTGCCGTGCCAGCCGGCAAAGAGCCCGTAGACGGTCCAGGATCCTGGTGGCGCCGTCCAGTCGAGCGTCCGATCCACAGTGACGGATCGTGTGAGATCGATGGGTTCGCCCTTGTCGCTGTACGCCATCAGCACGACGAGCGGCAAGTCGCGCGGATACTTGACTTGCTCGATCGCCAGGGCCTGCAGGTTGCGATTGGCACTGACAGGCTCGACGAGATCGTTGATCTGAATCGCGCGCGCTCCCGGTCGCAGGACCGGCTGCGCGGAACCAGCACGCGGTGGATCTCCGGGCGCCCCCTCGTTCACGATGTGCACCTGATTGCCGATCGCGCGCACGAGCGGTGCCTGTTGCATGCGGATCGCCTCGGTCAGGCGTTGACCGCCGCCGACCGTCCAGACCCGGTGCGCGAGCGAACGCGGCGCCATATCGTCCTCGACCCACGGACCTCCGAACGGCCACCCCGTACCCGTCGCCATGTCGACGCCGAGCCCCAGGCGTGCCGCCTCGGCAACCGTATGATCGATTGCGCGAACCCAGTCGTCGGAAAGAAAGGGAATGAAGCGGTCCTCGGTACCGCGGACGCCGTAGATGGGCGTGATTTCAACACCGCCGAGGCCTGCCTGCGCGAGCGCCGCGAGCTGCTCCGACAGCGATGCCGGCTCGACCGCGCTGCCCTCCCACCACCACCGGGTCCAGGGCTTCATCTCGGAAGTCACAGCCGGCCAACCGCGGGTGGCGGCGGGCGCCCGGCTGCCCTGCGCATCGACATGAGGCTGTGACGGCAGCGAGAGCAGAAGGATCGCCACGACCGCACCGATCGTTCTCGAGGACCTCACGGCAGATCGTTCCCGACCGGCTGATAGGTGTCCCGCCACTCGAACGGGTGCGCAACCTGCACGGCGCGAATTATATGCGGTGCCCTGCGGTGTGTTCGCTCTCAAGCCGGGGTAGTTGCGCTATTCCAATCGGAGATTGCGCCAGTACGCATTGCCCGGTGCGTACTCCGGGCCGAGCAGCACGCGCTGAATGAGACGGACCGTGACGGTCTGACCTGCGAATGCCTTCAGGTCGACCTCCACCGTCTGCCACTCGCGGTCGCCGCTCTTCGCCTGCACGGTCCGGGTCAGCGGTCGCTGATTGTCGACGTGAACATCCAGGGCCCACGCACGACCGGCATCTGCGCCGACTTCGACGCGAAGTCTTGGAGCGGCGCCCAATGTCGCCTTGCGCGTCAAGACGACGCCACGCACCTCGTCACGCGGATAGGTCGCCAGGACATCTCCTTCGAGGTGGGTGTTGCCTCGAATCCCGCTCATGCCGCCGCCGGCGCCTCCCACCCCGGCGCGCAGCAGCGTCCAGTCGGCGTTCCAGTACTGCATGAAGTCACCGACCTGAAACAGTTCGGCCGGCTGCGTCTCCGGCTGCTGCACGCGAATTGTGACTACTTCGGCCGTCACCGTGCCCTGGTTAGTGGTGACGAACTTGTGGCCGATCGCCGCCGTCCGCCTGGCCAGTGCGGACAGACTCTCATCCACCGGCGGCGTGAGTGTGACGTCGCCGAGCCGATCGCCCGTAATGCGATCGCCCAGGCGATCGATCAACCATGCCGGCAGGCCCTTCGTGCCCTTCAGCGCGCCGATGACCGCGCCGGCGTTGGCCGCGTTGCAGTCCGCGTCGGTAAAATCCGCGGCGCGAAACGCGAGGTTCACCGTCTTCAGCCAGTCGCCCCCGCCGAACCAGACCGCCATCGCCACCAGCGCGCCGTTCGCGACCGCGTTGTTCGTCGCCGGATATTCGAGGTGCCAGCGATCCTCCACTGCGCCAGCGACGGCTTCGGCCGTCGAGCCCGCGTCAGCCATCGTGATGACAAGGTCCAGCGCCTCGCGGTACGGAGACCTGGGGTGAAGGAGTTGCGCCGCCTTCCGAACGATCTCGCGCGGATCGTTTTCCACGAACGCGAGGCTGACCATGCCCGCCATGAAGACCGCACCGTCGGCGCCTTCCGCATAGCCGTTGACGTGCCCATACTCCCGGGCAATCCTGCCGGCGGTGTTCGGCATACCGGGCGCGATCATGCCGTAGACGTCCGCACTGAACTGCGGGCCGATGCTGAACCATAGCCGGTTGTAGCGCGGGTGGCCCGTGTCGGGTGCGCTGCGCCCTTTGGCCAGCAACAGGCGCGCCTGCTCACTCGATCCCCATGAGCCGGCGTTGTGCAGTTTCCACTGCTCACCGAGCTGTGCCGCCGTCATGTTGATCCCGAACCGCTCGAAGGCTCGCACGGCGACCATCTCGTAGTACCAGTCGTCATCGACGGGAATGCCCTTGAAGCGATCCGGGATGGTGTCGACGACTGCTGCGGCGGCAGCGCGATGCTCGAACGCGAAGCCCATCAAGGTCCCGGCGATTTGCCCGTACCACGATGCGCGAATCCGGTCTTCGTACTCGGAGGCGCTCATCGTGCGCATCCCGCCCCCCGCGGCAGTGGTTTGTTCGAGGATGGCTTCCGCGACTGGTCTCGCGGGGAGCGCGCGATCGCCGGGCACGCCGGCGTTGAACAGTGAAGGTCCAGCCCCGGTGTTTCCCACCACGATTGCAATGAAGACGGCCGATCGGGCGCGCAGCATCGGCGGATTATCGTCGCAGGCACCGTGCCTTCAAAGTCCCACCTCGGCGGCACACTTGATCAATGATTAGCCGTCACCGGCAGATGGGATTGGAGGGGGAAATGGCGCCACGATTGTGGAAGGCCCTGATTGTGTTGATCGTCGCGGGTGGAGCCATCGGCACGGCGCGTTCGATCCAGAAGCCCGCGGCTCCCGATGCCACGGCGCGCGCCGTGTCGGCGGCCGAATCGTTCCTGGCCGCGCTGGACCCGAGCCAACGCGCCAAGGCCAACGTCGACCTCGACGAGAAGACGCGAACGGTCTGGTCGAACCTCCCCACCGGCACCCGGATGCAGGTCGGCGCGACCGAGCGGAACGGGCTCAAGCTTGGGGCGATGACACCCGCGCAGGAGAAGGCGGCGCTCGCCGTGCTCGCCGCCACGTTGAGTCCCGAAGGTTTCCAGAAGGCCCTCGCCATCGTCGACGCCGATCAGGTACTCGAGGAGCAGAGCGCGCCGAAACGAGCGGCGACTCAGGCCATCCGCTTCGGCCGCGCCGAGTACTACCTCGCCATCCTCGGGAAGCCATCGGCCACCGACACGTGGATGCTGCAGTTCGGCGGCCATCACCTCGCGATCAACGTGACCCTTGCGGGACGGCAGTCCGTGCTGGCCCCGACTCATACCGGCACGCAGCCGGCAACCTACAGCCTCGCGGGCAAGACGATCCGGCCGCTCGGCGATGAGAACGACAAGGCGTTCGCGCTCATCAACGCGCTCAACCCAGAGCAGCAGAAGCAGGCGCTCCTCGGCGTGGAGGTTCGCAACCTGGTGCTCGGTCCCGGTGCGGACGGCAAGATGATCGAGCCCGAGGGCGTGCGCGCATCGACGTTCACCCCGCCGCAGCGCGCCATGCTCGTGGAGCTCACCCGCGAATGGGTCGGCATCCTCGGAGACGAGGCCGCCGCCGCGAGAATGAAGGAAGTGCAGGCAACGCTCGCTGACACGTACTTCGCATGGGCCGGTCCCACGACCAACGGCAAGGGCGCGTACTTCCGGATCCAGGGCCCGGCCGTGTTCATCGAATACGCACCCCAGGGGCAGGGGGACAACAACGTCGATCACATTCACACGATCTATCGCGAGCCGGGCAACGACTATGCGGCGAAAGCCGGCGGCCGATGACGAGGCGACCTGGCGCTGACGCCTGCAGGGCCGGGGTCCTCGCCGGGTCGCTGCTCCTGGCAGCCGACGCGCAGGCGCACCGGCTCGACGAGTACCTGCAGGCGGCGCGGCTCTCGCTCATGCCGGACCGGGCGGTGCTGGAGCTCGACCTGACGCCCGGCGTTGCCGTCACGCCCGAAATCATCGGGCTCGTCGATCGCAATGCCGACGACGTGATCTCGCCGCAAGAGGCTCGCGAGTATGGACAGCAGGCGCTGGCGGAGATGACGCTGACACTCGACGGCCGGCCGTTGAGCGTGATTCTCGATCGGGTGGAGATCCCGTCAGCCGCCGACCTGCGCGCCGGCCTCGGCACTATCGCGCTTCGGGCAGGCGCCGCCGTCGAGCGGCTCCCGACAGGCCGTCACGATTTATGGTTCCGGAACGGTCACCATCCCGGAAGTGCCGTCTATTTGATCAATGCCCTCCATCCCGAGAACCCGGCAATCCGGGTCGCTTCGCAATCCCGCGATTCAACGCAGCGCGAAGGACGAATCGAGTACGAGGTTGCCGCGGCCTCGAGGGCGCGCTGGCTATGGCTGTTTGCCGGTCTCGCCTGTTTTCACCGGCACATTGCTGCCGGCTTCAACCGGTTGATGAAGGTACACGGGTCACCGTGAGATCCGGGCGTCGCACGACCGTCGCGGTCCTCAACGCGCTGCCGCCCTGGTGACGATCGAATCCGCAGATGAACAGGATCTCATTCGGGAGATTGGTCCGATCTACGACAGCGTGTTGTCGTGCGTCAGCAATCGATTTCAAGCCAGTCGATTTGACGCGGCAGTTGTCACTCAACTCGGTCCAGGACCGGGTTCACAAACGGACCATGACTAATCCCTAACCTAACAGGCTGCTGAAACGCAGCCTGAAGGGATAAGGCAAAAGGCAAAAGGGAGAATTCAGCAACCTGCTAACCAATGGCCAGCATCGGACACGTTGTCATAGGCATGACCGCGGCGCGCCTGGTGGACCGCGCTCGCGTCGCGACTGTCGTGTCGCTGGCGTTCTGGTCCGCGGTGTCGCTCCTGCCGGACGTCGACGTCATCGGGTTCTCGTTTGGCGTCGCGTACGCCGACCCGTGGGGCCACCGCGGGGCGACGCACTCCTTCGCCATCGCGGCGGTCGTCGGTGTCGCCGGTGCGCTGGTCGCGCGGCGCTTCGGCAAGCCGCCGCTTCGCACCGGCATCACGATCGCGCTCGTGCTGGCCAGCCACGCCGTCCTGGATACGATGACCGATGGCGGCCTTGGTTGCGCGCTATTCTGGCCGTTCGATCGCACCCGGTATTTCGCCCCGTGGCGGCCGATTCCCGTTGCGCCGATCGGGTTCGGGTTCCTGTCGCCGGCCGGCGTCGCGATCGCCCTGACGGAACTGGTGCTGTTCGCCCCGCTCCTGGTCTTCGCGCGGTGGCGACCCGGCCGGCGCATCGCCAGGATCACGGCCGCATGCCTCATTGCGCTCTGGATCGCTTCAGTATGGCTGCTGGTCTCGACCGATCCGCTTCGCGAGTCCGTCATCGGGCTGATCGCGCGTGAAGACACCATGTACAGCCACCGCTACTCGGAACGGGAGTTTCGTGCGATCGCGCGTGGTGATTCCGAGGCACACGTGATCGAACGGCTTGGCGCCCCGCTTCGCCAGACCTGGTTTTATTCTCCGGATCGGGAACTGCGCGGCACCGAGGTGGCGGCAGCCGACTTTGCCGACCAGTGCGTCACGGCCACATTCGATGGTGACGCGCTGCGTACGGCCCTGGCGCACGCCCCGTGCGCGAGGCGCGGCATCCAGCCAGGCATGTCTCCGCAGGCTGTCGAGCGCCTCCTTGGCTCGCCGAGCGAATCGTGCTGGAGCTATACGTCGAGTCCCGGGAGCCGCCGCTACCGGAGACGCGCGGTGTGTTTCGCGCATGGCCGGGTTGACCAGATCGTCCGCGGCTGGGAATGAGCGTCGCCCCGGGAGCGCTCCCTGCGCATCATTCGAGGACGCTCCGGGCGCGCGTCGCATCGCTGGTCACGATCGCCAGCTCGACCAGGTCGTCCTCGATGCCGGTAAGATAGAGCGCCCGCAGGTTCACTCCTGCAGTTGCGAGCTTCGTGGTCACCGCCGCCAGCTCCCCGGACCTGTTCTCGAGCAGCACGGTGACGACATCCTCTTCCTCGAACTCGATGTTCGCCCGCTCGAGCGCCGCGCGTGCCGCATCCGGCTCGTCGGCGATCACCCGAACCATCACCTGACCGTCGATGGCCAGGCCGGCCAGTGCCTTGATGTTCACCCCGTAGCGCGACAGCGCCGTCGCCACCTGCGCCAGTTCACCTGGACGATCGCTCAGCCGCACCGAGAAATCCTTCATGGGAACCTCCACGGCAACGAGCCGACAAGTGCGCGAAGTACGGGGATCCAGGCCTCAGCGCATTCGCTGGAGATCGATCACCCGCTCGCGCGTGTGTGTGATCTCGATGACGTCGCCCGCCTTGACGCCGTCGAGCAGGCGCGGGTCGGCGACGGCTCGGATGACGCGTCGATTGTCGGCGGTCTTGTAGACGATGGTGTTGTTCTTCGGATCGACGCTCTCGACGGTGACGGCCGCCTTGAGCTGCTGGAGCACCTGACCCTGCCCGGTCGCGTCCTTCGCGCTCGCGGTGGTATCGACCGCCACGCTCGGCTTCAGGCCGGGGCGCACGGCAACAATGACGGATTCGTACAGCCGGACGGTGATCCGGTCGCCGTTCCTGAGCTCGTCGAAGAGCGCGATCTCGGGCGCAACGTAGATGGTCTGCGTCGTATTCTGGCTGGTCCGCAAGGTCAAGGCACGCGAGGACCGGTCGGTGCGCTCCACGGTGCCGGTCAGCGTGACGACCTCGCGAACCGTCGATTTCGGATCCTGAGACTCGCCGGCGACCGCCGGTTGCACGGCGGACAGAAAGACGAAGAGCAGGGGTGCGATCGTGAACATTGAGACCTCCTCGACCGGCCCGCCGCCGCCGGATGGGGTGTCCTCGGAGGGGGCGATTGTGACACCGATCGCCTGTCCTGTCTTCCACCCTCTCGATTAACATCACACCAGTTCAAGTCGGCCGGAGGTTCGCCGCCGATGTGTTCAGCCACGCGGAGGAACATCCGGCGTGGCCGGAGGAAGTTCAGAATGGAGCTCTCTCGTCGGGATGTATTGAATGGGACGCTGACGGCGCTTGGCGCGGCTGTCGTGTCTGCAACCGCAGGTGAGGCGCAGGCACCCCGGCCGGCGGCCGCGAAGACACGTCCTGCCAATGAACCATTCGGCTATTGCCTGAATACCAGCACTATCCGCGGCAAGCTCGATCTGCCAGGTGTGATCGCCGCCGCGGCCAGGGCCGGCTTTCAAGCGCTCGAGCCCTGGATCACGGAGCTCGACGCCTACACCTCGGGCGGCGGCACGCTCAAGGATCTTGGCAAGCGGATCGCCGATGCCGGGCTGACCGTCGAGGGCGCGATCGCGTTCAATTCGTTTCTCGATGATGACGACGCGAGGCGGGCAGCGTCGCTCGAAAAGCTGAAGGCCGACATGGACAAGGTGGCGCAGATCGGCGGCAAGCGCATCGCCACCCCGCCAGGCAACAACCGCACTGCAACGGTCACCCTGGACAATGCCGCGAAGTACTATCGCGAGGCGCTCGAACTGGGCGAGAAGGCCGGCGTGCAGCCGCTGCTGGAACTATGGGGCACGCACCCGTTGCTTGGGCCGCTGTCGCACGGGATCTATGTCACTACGGCCGCCGGACGACCGGACGCCAGCCTGTTGCTCGACGTGTTCCACCTCTATAAGAGCGGGACGCCGTTTGCCGCGCTGAAGCAGATCAACGGCGCGGCTCTTCACGTGATGCATCTCAACGACTATCCGCAGGCGGCTGACCCGTCCACGCTGAACGACGGAAACCGCATCTATCCAGGCGACGGCGTTGCCCCGTTCCGGCAGATTCTGCGCGACCTTCGCGACAACGGCTTTCGCGGGTACCTGTCGCTGGAGCTGTTCAACAAGGAGTACTGGGCCCGCAGCGCGGATGAGAATCTCAAGACGGCGATGGAAAAGATCCGCGCGACGGTACGCGCGGCGCTGGCGTAGCCCGCCATTGGGAGCGCAACGAGGCGTCCATGGGCATCGTGCTGCCAGGTCGATTCCGACGGACTGAAAGCTGGCTTCGGCTGCCTGTGCTGCTGCCGGCTGCCGGCTTCGCCATGATCGTCGCAGCCGTCACCGTCTCGAAAACAGCAGCCCAGGCTGGCCTCGCTGCGCTGCCGATCGAAGTCCCCGCACCGCCCGACAACGCGACTACACCGGAGCGTGTCGCGTTGGGACGCGTGTTGTTCTGGGATCCTGTTCTCTCAGGTCAGAAAGACGTCGCGTGCGCCACGTGTCACCACCCGGCGTTTGGATACGCCGATGGCCTGGATCTGTCGATTGGAGCCAACGGCACAGGACACGGCCCGGGCCGAGCGTTTCAACCGGATCGTCCGGCACGACTGGTGAAGCGCAACAGCCAGACGATCCTGAACGTCGGCTTCAACGGCCTGTCGGGCGCCGCTGCCAACGCGATGGCGGCCGCGGCGCCGATGTTCTGGGACCTCAGAGTCCGCGGCCTCGAAGCGCAGGCGCTCGAGCCGATCAAGGCGCTGGAGGAAATGCGCGGTGACACGTATCCGACGGAACGGGCGCTGTCGACGGTCGTGTCGCGTCTCGAGGCCAACGCAGAGTACCGCCGCCTGTTTGCCCGCGCATTCGGCGGCACGCAGTCCGTCACCGAACAGAACCTGGGCCGCGCACTGGCGGCGTTTCAGCGGACCCTGGTGACGACGAATGCCCCGTTCGATCGGTATATGCGAGGAGACACGACCGCGCTCAGCCCCGAGCAGGTGCGGGGCATGGAGCGCTTCCAATCCATCGGATGCCTCAACTGCCACAGCGGGCCGATGTTCTCCGACTACGCCACCCACGTGCTCGCGGTCCCCGACAACCCGAAGCTGCCTCAATCGGATGCCGGGGCGCGAGGCGAATACGCGTTTCGGACCCCGTCACTCCGCAACCTGGGGGTGACCGCTCCTTACATGCACAACGGTGTCTTTGCCACGCTGCAGGACGTGGTCGACTTCTACCGGCGCGTCAGCCGCGGCGGCGGTCGTCGTGGAGGGCGTGGCGGCGGCCTGAATCCCGCCGTGAGCCGTGAGGCCATCGATCCCCTGGCGACACAGCTGAACATGCGCGGACGAGGTCAGGGGGATCTGATCGCATTCCTGCGCGCCCTCGACGATCCGGAGTTCGATCGACACATTCCCGAGCGCGTGCCGAGCGGACTGCCGGTTGGCGGGCGCTGACGGTTCCAGCGGTTTCACAAGGCAAAAGGCAGAAGGCAAAAGGCGGAAAGGACAGCCGCGGTAAACGCCGGCCGCGCCGTGCCAGTATTCCGACAACATGACGGAGGCGTCACGCCCTGTCCCCACGCGTCATGGCTTGAGGAGGCCCAGGAATGGAACGCAAGACCGCTCACGATTTCGACCAGGAACTGCTCATTCTCTTCGACGCCTACGTGCACGGCGCGATCGATCGCCGCGGCTTCCTGGACAAGGCCGCCAAGTACGCCGTGGGCGGCGTGACCGCCGCGATGCTCCTCGATCAGCTCAGCCCGAAGTTCCTTGCGGCACAGGTCATCAAGCCCGAGGACCCGCGGATCAAGGTCCAGCAGGTCGAATACGACTCGCCGAAGGGCTACGGCAAGATGCGCGGCTACCTCGCCTTGCCGGCCAAGGCCGCCGGCAAGCTCCCGGCCGTCCTGGTCATTCACGAGAATCGGGGGCTGAACCCGCACATCGAAGACATCGCCCGCCGGCTCGCGGTCGACAACTTCGTGGCATTCGCGCTTGATGCTCTCTTCCCGCTCGGCGGCTACCCGGGCGACGAAGACAAGGCGCGCGAGGTCTTCCCGAAGCTTGATCAGGCGAAGACCCGCGAAGACTTCATCGCCGCGGCCGAGTGGCTCAAGGCCCGGCCCGAGACGAACGGCAAGCTCGGCGCGGTCGGGTTCTGTTACGGCGGCGGGATGGTCAACTTCCTGGCGACACGTGTGCCCGAGCTCGCGGCCGGCGTGGCCTTCTACGGCAGCGCGCCGAACGCCGAGGACGTGCCGAAGATCAAGGCAGCGATGATGATCCAGTCAGCCGAGGTCGACGAGCGGATCAACGCTGCCTGGCCGGCGTACGAGACGGCGCTCAAGGCGGCCAGCGTCCGCTACGAGCGGCACCTCTATCCCGGCACGCAGCACGGCTTCAACAACGACACGACGCCGCGTTACGATGCCAACGCCGCGAAGCTGGCGTGGGAACGCACGCTCGCGCACTTCAACAAGCATTTGCGCTCGTAGTTCGCGCCCGTCATTAACCTTGCAGGAGAGATAGGAGTTCAGGAGCTCCCTGGTCTCGAGAACCAGGAAGCCTCCTGATCTCTTATCGCTCTTGTTCGTTCCTGGTTACATCCCTTTCGCGGAACGATGTTTGCCGCTGGTCCCTCTGGCGGTGAGCGAACGCGCAGACGCCCATCCCACCAATCCACGCCCGCTTGGTGAAAACAACCAGCTGTGCCTCGCCGGGGGCACGGCGGGCCGAGTCCTGCCGCGACATCTCGTGGCTGGCCGCAACCGAGCGACGACGTCTCCGCGACAGAAGCGCGACGCCTGAGAAAAGGCGAAGAAGAAGGAGCACCAACCATGGCGAAGACGGGCAAGCCGAACATCCTCATCATCTGGGGAGACGACATCGGCTGGTTCAACGTCAGCATGAACAACCACGGAATCATGGGCTACCGGACGCCCAACATCGATCGGGTCGCGAAGGAAGGCTGTAACTTCACCGATTGGTACGGCCAGCAGAGCTGCACGGCGGGTCGCGCGGCGTTCATCACCGGGCAGTCGCCGATCCGGACCGGCCTGACCAAGGTCGGCCTGCCGGGCGCGGACCTCGGGCTTCAGCCGGAAGATCCGACCATCGCCGACGTCCTGAAACCGCTCGGTTATGTCTGCGGGCAGTTCGGGAAGAATCATCTCGGGGATCGCGACGAGTTCCTGCCGACCGCCCACGGGTTCGACGAGTTCTTCGGCAACCTCTATCACCTGAACGCCGAGCAGGAGCCGGAATGCCCGGATTATCCGAAGGATCCGGAGTTCAAGAAGAAGTATGGGCCGCGGGGCGTGCTTCACACCTGGGCCAACCCGGACGGCACGCAGAAGATCGAGAACACGGGCGATCTCACCATCGAGCGGATGCGGACCGTGGACGAGGAGTTCCTCGATGCCAGCCTGAGGTTCATCGAGAAGGCAGTCAAGGACGACAAGCCGTTCTTCTGCTGGTGGAACTCGACCCGCATGCACATCTTCACGCACCTGAAGAAGGAATCAGAGGGCGTGACCGGTCTCGGCATCTATCCGGACGGCATGGTCGAGCACGACGGCCATGTCGGCAAGCTGCTCGACCAGCTCGACGCGCTGGGGATCGCCGACAACACGATCGTCATGTACTCGACCGACAACGGCGCCGAGGTCATGAGCTGGCCGGACGGCGGCACGACGCCGTTCAGGGGCGAGAAGGACACGAACTTCGAGGGCGGCTGGCGCGTGCCCTGCGCGATTCGCTGGCCCGGCGTCCTCAAGCCCGGCACCGTGTCGAACGACATCTTCTCGCACACCGACATGCTCCCGACCCTGGCTGCGGCCGCCGGCGAGCCCGACTCGGTCGAGAAACTCAAGAAGGGCTACAAGTCCGGAAACAAGACTTTCAAGGTCCATATCGACGGGTTCAACCTGCTCCCCTTCCTCAAGGGCGAGGTCAAGGAGAATCCCCGGAAAGGTTTCCTCTATTGGAGCGATGATGGCGACTTGATGGCGCTGCGCGTCGGAGACTGGAAAGCGACCTTCATGGAACAGCGCGCCAAAGGCTTTGCCGTATGGGAGGAACCGCTGGTCGCGATGCGGGTGCCGGACATCTACAACCTGCGGACCGACCCGTTCGAACGGGCCAAGGAAGACGCACAGATGTTCTACGCCAAATGGAAGGCCGATCGCGCATTCCTCCTCGTACCCGCGCAGGCCATCGTCGGGCAGTTCCTGGCGACCTTCAAGGAGTTCCCGCCGCGCCAGCGCCCGGCCAGCTTTAGCATCGATCAGGCGCTCGAGAAAGCGCGACAACAGCAGTCCCAAATGGGGACGAGCGGCGGCGCCGGAGTGAAGTAGGCAGGACACCGCCCGTGAACGGACCGACTCGCACACCGGACCTGATTCAGGATCCGGTGTGCGAGTTCTACACGGAACATCCCTATCCCCCGCCGGTCGAAAACCTGGATCGCGCCCGCGACGAGTGGCGGGATCCCGGCCGAGCCCGCGCCGAGTACCACCTGTTCTGGCCTCAAAGGCCGTATCGCGACGACCTGGAGATCCTCATCGCCGGCTGCGGGACATGGCAGGCCGCTAAATACGCGCTGTGCAGGCCCCGGGCCCGTGTGGTTGGCGTCGACGTCAGCGCCACAAGCCTCGAACACACCGGCCGACTCAGAGCCAAGTACGACCTGGACAACCTGGAGATCCACCAGCTTCCCATAGAAGCGGTCGAGCGGCTCGGCCAACGCTTCGATCTGATCGTCTGCACCGGCGTGCTCCACCATCTTGCCGATCCCGATGCGGGCCTGTGCGCGCTGCGCTCCGTGTTGAAGAGCGACGGCGCCATCTACCTGATGCTGTACGCGCCGCACGGACGGGCCGGCATCTACATGCTTCAGGAGTATTGCCGGAGACTCGGTGTGGGCACGTCGGAGCAGGAGATCGGGGACCTGATCGCGGTGCTCAACGCCCTTCCGCAGCATCACCCGCTCGCGGCGGTCCTGCGCGGATCACGTGACGCCGCCAACAGCGATGCGATTGCCGATGCGCTCCTGAATCCTCGCGACCGCGCGTACACGGTGCCGCAACTGTTCGAGTTCCTCGAGCGGACTGGCCTCGGATTCGGGCGGTGGTTCTGGCAGGCGCCCTATCTGCCCCAATGCGGGGCGGTTGCGACGACACCGCACGCCGCGAGACTGGCCGCGCTGCCGGCTCGCGAGCAGTTTGCTGCCCTGGAACTCTGGCGCGGCACGATGGCAGCTCACAGCGTGATCGCCTATCGAACCGGGACCGCCGGGACGATCGGGTTCGATCCCGAACGGTGTTCTCAATACGTGCCACTGCGGCTGCCATCCACCGTGTGCGTCCAGGAGCGCCTCCCGCCTGGCGCTGCGGCCGTCCTGCTGAACCGGAGCCACCCCTACCATGACCTGATTCTGATGCTCGACCCGCATGACAGGCGGCTGTTCGATGGCGTCGATGGCCGGCGTACCGTGAAGGAGATTGTCGAGCGCGCGGACGCGCCCTGGCCCTCCGCCAGGACGCTGTTCGAAAAGCTCTGGTGGTACGACCAGGTAGTGTTCGACGCCTCCCGAACCGCCTGATCGGTTCGCCACCCCTAACCAGATGACAGATCTCGGTTTTTGAGCGACAATGGCTGAGGTAGGTCCACTGGGGAGGGGGCGAGTTCAGGGGATGTGGCAAGGGTTCGATCCGGAGACCCAACGGCTGTTTGCCTGGGCCCGCGACCAGGTCGCCCGCTCCCGTCAGACCCCCACTAAGGAGTGGCCGCTAATCGTCGTGACCGAACACGACGCCCTCCTCGTCGTCCGGGAATGGCCCGACGGCACGATTACCGCGTACGCCGCTGATATCGAACGGCGGTGACTGTGTCTCCCCGCTACCTCGTCACCCTTATCCCCGTCAGCACCCGCCGCTCTGTGCCCTCAGCGGTGAGCGTGATCTCGAGCACGTAGTCACCGGCGCCGAGGGCCGAGAGCGTCGCATCGGCGGTCAACCACCGCTGCCCCTCCGGATCCGTCTTTTCACCCACCTGCACCGGGATTTGAAGTGGTTGGGCGTTGCGATCGAGGAACCGTCCGGTCCCGGGCGTGGCGGTGGAGATCGGCAGCTCGAGATGCAGGCGATCGGTTCGACTGAATTGGAAGCCGGCGGCCGGCTGCAGTCGGTTGCCGGTGGAGAGCCCTCGCCTGAACAGCAGCGGCTGCTGCAGCGCGGTGTCGAGATCGAGCTTGGCGGCATCCATGAGCGGTGTTCCACCGGCCGCGGGGGTCATCCGGGCTCGAATGTCCAGCGCGCCGCTGGTGCCTGCCTGCACGGGAATCTTCACGACGAACCCGCGCTCGCCTTGCTTCAACGTGGCCGTTGATTCGCCGACCGCGGGGCTGCCTCCAACCTCGATGGCGGCGGTCGCGCCCATCGCGAACTCCTCCGGAGGGCCCTGTAGCTCGCCAGCAACCCAGATGGCGGTGACCGGTGCGGACGGCGACGCGCGGAACGCCGAGGCGTGGATCACGAATCGCTGTTCCGGCCGGATGCGCCCCAGCCTTGCAAGAGCCGAGGTCGTGGTCTTCGTGGTGTCGGGCGCAGGCGCGGCGGCGGCGAGCCGCGACGCATTCACCTCTTCGAGCGTTGCCGCACGGTAACCGCGACGGGCGCGCACTTCGACGCCGGGTCTCTTCACCCGTACCGTGATTTTCCGGAACGTCCCGTCAGGTTTGGGATTGGACGAGTAGTAGCCGAGCAGGTAATAGGACGACAGGTCGTCGGCCACACGCCGGAGGCCCCTGTCGAGGTCGTTCGTGTTCACGACCGCGAGGCCGTCAGTGTTCTCCGCCAGGGTTCGCAACGTTTCGATCCGCTTGTTCAGCATTGCCAGATCCACCGTGATGAGCGGCGGCGCCTCGGGGCCCATAGGCGCATCGAACGCTGCCAGGCCGCGCGGATCGATGGGATAGAAGCTGGCGTTGTTGCGGTTGGCGACGTCGAGGATCTGCCGGAAATAATCGTCGTTGTCGAGGCTGGCCAGATACATCCGGTCCTTGTCGCAAATCGTTTGTGAGGTCGGAGCCTGCTCGCGTGCGCTCTCTCCACCGACCCGGAGCTTGCCATGTGGATCGACGCCGATCGGTTCGTTCCCGGGAACCGCCTCCGTGTTGCCGAAACGGTCCATGACCCGCAATTGAGTCATCGACGAATCCGGCCTGAACAGGACCCAGCCCTGGCTGACGGTCAGAATCGCTTTCCGTTCCTCGCGCACGGTGCCCAGGTAGCGCACGAGATCCCGGAGGGAATCCAGGACCATCCGCTCGCGGCGCCGGGCGATCATCTTGCTCACGACGTCCGCGCGCAATCTTCCTGCAGCGCGGTCGGCCTCGCCCGGCGGAAAACACTGCTCGTAGTCTTTCTCGCGCTGGTCCATGGGGATGATGGAGTCGCGCACGCCCCAGTACCACTTGTCCGCCAGCATCGCCGCGATCACCTCGGTCTTGCGGCCGAAGGTGACCTGTGACGCAACCATTTCGGGCGTCATGACGGCGATCAGATCGTCGGGCCCGAGGATGCGGTCGATCAGCTTCACCAGCGGCTGGTTGATGCGGTGAGCGGACGCGATGTCCACGTTGGGGATGTCGAGGAAGATCACGAACACGCGGTTGCGGGGGTTCGCCGCCATCTGCTCGGCGCCGCGCACGGAGTTCGCTTCGACCCGCATCGACTGCGGCCCTGCCGGGCTGATCACCACGTGCTCGAAGGCCTGGACCTGCTGCTTCGCGCCGTTCTCGAGCAGCTCGAAATCCTCGACCCGCAGGTCCTCCACGGGCTTGCCGTCCTTGGTCGGATAGACGTCGACCCGGACGTAGTTGGCTTCAGTCCTGAACCGCGGCGGCTGATCTTCGGCGGCCGGACGCGGCTGCGGTGCCTGTGGAGGAGCGGTCTGCGATGGTGGCTGCTGCGCCGGCGGTTGCTGTGCCGAGAGCGAGGTGACGGCGAGGACCACCAACAATCCAAGCCGGAAGATCGACGGTGACCGATCCTTGGAATGTCGCACGGGACTCCTGATCAGGCGCAGGGTTCGGCTGGCCTGATCAGTGTACGTCAGGCGGCCGACGACGGCGAACGCTGGTCGGGACTATCGCGCCAGCCTTGCAGCTTCAGGCGCTCGCGGTACTCGTCCGCCCAGCCGAGGGCGGCCGACTCGGTGGGAAACAGTTCTTTCAGGACCAGGTCGCGTTCCTGAAGTACATGCACTTCGACGACGGTGGGACCGACGAACGCCACACAGCGGACGTCGGACGCACGCCGGCGAAGACACCACAACACACGCGCACCGGGATCAACGGTGAATGTAGTCACGACTTGGACGGCGCCCCCAGCTTCTTTCCGGGTTTCCAGTTCCGCGCCTTCCCCTACTGTAGATGGATGAGCGGACTCTAGTGGAACAGGTTCAAAAGATCAAGTTGGATTCCGGTGGGCTGACGGCACGCGCATTGCCAAGGACACGGCAGAGGGGAGCGGGAACAGAGGGACTGTGAAAGCGGAGAGCGAAGTGGTGAAACAGTGTGCCGTGATGTTCGTCAACCCCGTCCGTGAGCGGACACCCCATCCTGAAGCGATGCGGGGGATGGGCTTCGTCGTCCACGAAATCGCCGACTGGCCCACCGATCAGGCTGCGGTGCGCGACTATCACGTCGTGATCGTCCGCGTGAAAGAGATCGAGGCGGCGCCGATGCTCGCCGCGCGGATCCGTGCGAAGCCGCACTTCGGACGGCGACTTCTCATTGCGCTGGTGCCGGCGAGTACCGCGCAGCCGGATCGGCGCGAGGCGGAGGCCTCCGGGTTCGACGAGGTGGTCAATGACTGCTGCGACACCCGCCACCTCACCACCCGCATCCTGCGCGGACTGCGGACGCGTCCGGAGCTGCGCTGCGTGCTTCCGCCGCCGGAGCGGAGGCCATCGGCCGCCTGACGGCCCGGCGTTCAGGACATACGTAAGTCGAAGTTCTTGACCGTGCGGGCGGAACCACCGTACATTCCGTTCACACACAAAAATATGGGCGGAACCTCGGTTGGCAGAACGACGATTCTCTCCTGAACGCCGTCTCGTCTCTCGTGGAGGCCGCCGCGGCAGCGACCACGAAGGCCGCCCGATCGTCCTCGTTGTGGACGACCACGTGGACAGTCGCGATTTGATGGCGGCCGTGCTCCAGGAGGTCGGCGTCGCGATTGCCGAGGCCGGCACCGGCTCGGGTGCCCTCGAGCGGGCCGCGATGGAGCCGCGGCCCTCGCTGATCATGATTGACATGTCGCTGCCCGACCGCCACGGCACCGAGGTGGTGAAAGAACTCAAGGCCGATGCCGCCATCCGGCACATCCCGATCGTGGCGCTCAGCGCGTCGGTGATGTCGTCCGACAAGGAAGCGGCCGCGCAGGCTGGCTGCACGGCGTTCCTCGAGAAGCCCGTTCTGCCAGACGAAGTCGTGGCGATGGTGAGGCGGCTGTTGGCGGACGTGTAGGTCGCTACGCCAGCTTGAGCCCTTCAGGCAGCGTCTCTCCGAATAACCGCCCCGTTTCCAGCGTAGAACTTGCCGTGACCACTCGCAAACGCTCCGCGGCGTTCTCGAAGCCGGATGCCGCCAGGCGATCCGCGATAGACGAGGCCGCAGTGTCGCTGATATCGCGTGCGGGGTCGGCCGTCCGGGCGCCGAGGTGCGCAATACACTCCGCGCGGTCGGCGGTCATGTTTTTGAGCGTCAGCAGCCGTTCGATCCATCGCACGGCCACCGACGCCGGCACGACGGCATTCAACGGACCGTACAACGGCTGACGAGCGCCAAGGCGGCTCAACGCCCAGAGCCAGTGGGAATTCCGTGGTTCGCGGCGGATGCGTTCGAGAAGCTCGTCGCCGTATCTGGCGCGCGGCCCGGCATCGAGCCGCTCGAGCGAGGCGAGGAGCCGCCAGGATTCGCGCTCGATCTGTGGATTGAGCCGCGGCGCCTTGCGCTGTCCCAGCCCCAGCTGCCCTGAGACCCGCAACGCCAGCTCGCGCTGCTGGCCCGCATTGAACCCCGCGCCCACCCGCTGCCAGAGGACCAGCCATTCCACCTGGTTCTGGATCTCCTTCGGGAACGCGATACCCGCCGCGTAGACCTTGCGGAGCTCCGAGATTCGCCATTCGTCGAGCGTGCTGCCGAACCCCGGTCGCACGCAGAAGCCCGTGAGGTTCAACCAGCGCACTTCGTAGCCGGGCCCCTTCTCACGTCCGGGCACGGTTTCGAGGAGGATGTCGGCGAGCGCCCGGATGACGGGCAGCGGCCAGGCCAGCTTGCCGTGTCCGATTGACGTTTCCAGTTCCCCGATCAACGCCTCGGGCGCCAGCGCGGATGTCCCTGCGAATAGATCGCGCACGAGCGTGGCAGCGGCAGCGATCGATTCAGGATCGACGACCACGCCGGTCTCCCCGTCCCTTGTCTCTTCGGCAATCCCGTCCAGCTGATCCGCCTCGACGCCGCGGAGGTTGAATGCCAGCCGCCAGCGATGATCGGTCTCTTCCGAACGGCACCAAATCTCGAGGGTCCCGGTTTCCGTGAACGCTGCGCTCAGGCGAACCGCCAACGGGACACGCCGCGAGCGCTTGCCGTATCTGAACGCAGTCACCAGGGGTGCGTGTTTCTGGAAATCCCGCAGCCCGCGGTCCGCCGTCCGCGGTCCGGTCTGATCTCCGGCATCACCCGGCGAGACGAGCGTGTTGACGGGGTCGGTGCGGTCCGCGGAGCTGTAGAGCGTGAACGCCGCCGGCTGGTTGCTGGTTACCGTGAGCGCGCGATCGAGGTCGAAGCTTGTTCCCTCTTCAGTGCCCCTGGGAATTAGACACAAGACCTGCGTGTCGACTCCGATGTAGTACGAGCGCGCGCTGCCGGCGCGGATCAGCAGCCGTTTCGACGCGGCGGGATCGCGTCGCAGCTTGCCGTAGAACGCCGCGCCAATCGCGACGGCTGATTCCGGTGCGTCGTTCTCGAGCACCTGCGGGCGCGCCCCGAACCAGGCCGCGAGGGCGTCGAGTATCTGATGCCGCGCGAGCGCCGGTGTGAAGAAGCCGCCGTTGAAGAGCACGGCGTCCGGCCGCATCATGGCGGTGCCGTGGGCGGTCCCCGCTCGCGTCAGGAATCCGGCGAGATGGCGGGTGATCGCCGGCTCGGTCTCGTATGGCAGGCCGAGCTCTCTCAAACCGACCCGTCGATCGCGCGCCGGAACGTCAGCGGGGTCAGTAACCGGAAGAAAACCTTCGGTCAGCGTCGCAGCTACTTCCTGTCGCGTGAGCTCGGTCGACATCCCGCCGCCCACAACTCCCCGGCCACTGCCAAGCAGCGTGATCGGGACGCGATCGCTGCCCGAGTCGCCGAGCAGGGTCTCCTTCGCGGCAGTGCACTTCCGGCGCAGGATCTGCCGCTGGCTGACCGTGAGCTTTCCCGACGGCGCCAGCTTCTGCTCGACGAGCGACGCGAGCGCGAGGTCGAGATTGTCTCCCCCGAGCAGCAGGTGATCGCCAATCGCAATTCGCGCAAAGGCCAGCTCGCTCTCCTCGATCTGCGCACGGATCAGGCTGAAGTCGGTGGTGCCGCCGCCGACGTCGCAGACCAGGATCAGCGCACCGGCGCCAAACGTCCCGGAAAGCTGACGGCGATGCGAGGCGATCCACGCATAGAGCGCCGCGAGTGGTTCTTCGAGCAGGGTCAGCTGCTCGATTCCCGCCTGGTGCGCCGCCGCGACTGTCAGCTCGCGGGCCTCTTCATCGAAGGACGCCGGTACTGCCAGGACGACATGGTGCCGATCGAGCCGCCACTCCTCTCCGCTTCGTGCGTGTTCGTGATTCCAGCCGTCGCGGACGTGTGCGAGCAGCCGCGCCGACGCTTCCACCGGCGAGAGGCGTAAGCCTCCTTCGCCACCCCAGGGCAGGAGGGCGGCAGTTCGATCGACGCGCGGATTCGACAACCATGACTTCGTGGACGCGATCTGCCGCGAAGGCACGAGCGATCCCTCGTCTCGCGCGAAGGTACCGGCAATCAGGTCAGGTGAGGTATCCCAGGGCAGACCGACGCTTCCTGCATCGCGCTGAGACTGATCGGTGAAGTAGAGGAACGATGGCAGCGTGGGTCGGCCGGCGACTTCACCGGCGGCGACGAGCTGAGGAATCTGGAAGATGCTGATGGCGCCGCGTGCCTGGGCCCAGGCGAGCGCCGAGTTGGTCGTGCCGAGGTCGATGCCGATGACAACGGAGCCATGATGGTTCCGGGTGCCAGGTGCCGGGTTCTCGGTTCGGTTCAGGGTTCCAGGTTCGGTTCGGGGTTCGAGGTTCATGGTTCGCCATTCAGCATCGAGGGGCATCCTCGGCTGTTCCTGGAGCGATTAACCATGAACCTTGGAACGAACTCCAAAGCCTGCCGCGGAACCGAACCCTGAACCCTGAACCAGAACCGAACCGAGAACCCGGCACCCGGCACCTGGAACCTAATCAAGGCTCACGCTCCCGGATGTTGAGCTCGAGCTTCCATCGGTCGGTGCCACTGCGGGTGACACACCAGAGTTCCAGGGTGCCGACTTCGGTCACCTTGCTCTCGAGTGACACCGGCACCGTCATGTCGTCCTTGCCCGCGACATCGAGCGTGACCTCCAACGGGCTCAGTTCCTCGAGGTCGTCGCCCCAGTCCTCGATCAAAGCGCCGGGCGGGTCGGTTTTCCTGACGAGCGAGCTCAGAAACCGGAACTCCGCGGGCTCGCCGACGACGAGGCCGAACTCGCGGTCCCGAAGTGCGGCGCTGGTTCCCTCTTCCATACCGAAAGGCACGACGCACAGGGCCTTCAACGGCGCCGGCATGCCCGGGATTGCCGGCATCGCGCTCTCGATTCCCACGTAGTAGCTTCGCGGCGCGCCGCTCCGGATGCGCACGCCGCGGCCCCGTCTCGCCAGGCCGTAATAGGTCGCTCCCTGCGCAACCGCATGATCCAGATCCGGCGCATCGAGGACGTGCCGCGCGTCGAGCGGATCGAATCCCTCCGCCGCGAGCCACGTGTTCAGCACGGAGACGACCCGGGCACGCAGCGCCTCTGCCTTCATCACGCCGCCATTGAAGAGCACGTGTGTGGGACAGGCGAGCCCGCTCGGCCCCCTCCGGATCGCGGATTGCGAACTGACGCTGGCGGCCTGGACCCGCAGGAACCGCGCGAGGTGACGGGTCACCGCCGGATCGGCGGCATACGGCAGCCCGATTTCCTGCAGCCCGACGCGCCGCTGCTTCGCCGGCATCGCATCGCTCGGCACCGCCGGGAAGAAGCCTTCCAGCAGCGTCCCATTCACGTCGTCGAGGTTCAACGTCGTGGTGATGGTGCCGCCGATCAGCCGCGAGCCGCGGCCGAGCAGCGTGACCGGATGCGGCCCGGGCGCCGGGTCGCCGAGCAGGCTTTCTTTTCCGAGCCGGGCCTGATGCCACAGACCGTGCAGCTGCCAGGTGTCGATGCGATGTCCCGCCGACTCGAGCCGTTGCTGGAGCAGCCGCGCGAGGGCGAGATCCATGTTGTCTCCCCCGAGCAGGATGTGCTCGCCGACCGCAACCCGCTCGAGGGTCAGGTCGCCGTCGCGCTCGCCGACCGCGATCAGGCTGAAGTCGGTCGTCCCGCCGCCGACGTCGCAGACGAGGACGAGATCACCGACCTTGACGCGCCGCCGCCAGCCATCGCCGAGGGCGTCGAGCCAGGCGTAGAACGCGGCTTGAGGCTCCTCGAGCAGCGTGACGTGCTCGAGGCCGGCCGTACGTGCTGCCCGCAAGGTGAGCTCGCGCGCCTCTTCGTCGAACGAGGCCGGCACCGTCAACAGCACGTCCTGCCGGGCCAGTGCGAGCGCGGGATCACCGTTCGCGACCTCGCGGTCGAACACGGCCGCGAGATGTTTCAGATACTCGGCCGACGCGTCGACCGGAGAGATATGCGGAATTTCTTCCGGCGCACCCCATGGAAGAATCGGCGACGTCCGGTTCGCAGCGCCGTGCGACAGCCATGACTTTGCCGATGCGATGAGTCGTGCCGGATTCTCGGCGCCACGGCGCCTGGCCAGCTCGCCGGCAACGAATGGCGGCTTCTCATCCCAGGGCAACGAAACGCTGCCTCGAGGGAAATCCAGTTCACCAGGGGCATACAGGAAAGACGGCAGCAGCGTGCGAGGCGCGACCTCGCCAGGATTCACGAGCTGCGGGATGTCCTGGATCCGCACGCGCGCGGCATCGTCCTCGCTGGTGTCCACCCAGCCGAGCGCAGAATTAGTGGTTCCGAGATCGATCCCGACGACAAAGCGTTGAGGCAAGGGAGGTACCGTTACTGGATTTCGACTTCGGCGGGGGCGAGGACGCTGCGGCCGGTGGCCGGAAGCGGCGGCAGGTCGAGGCGCGTCGCATCCCATCCACGATGGCGCAGAACTCCCCGGAACGGCGGCGCTCCGGCGGCGTTTCCGACGACCTTCACGCGGGCCGCGTCGGTCCCCGCATCAACCGTCACCATGGTGCCTTCGGCGGCATCGAACACCGGCGCGAGCGTGGCGTACTTCTCGAGCACCTGACGACAGCCGCGGTGCACGTCGCGGACGGCCGCCCCGACCTGGTCGTTCGAGTACGCCGCCAGGTCTTCCATCAGGAAGTCCACGAGCCGGCCGTCGCGCTGCAGGATGGCGAGAATCTGCGCCGCGCGATCGGTCGTTTCGACTGCCACAGCCGGTGGAGCCACGCGCGCCGGTGCTGGCGCCGAGGGCGTCCTGAAGGCCGCGAGAATGTCGTCGGCGATGCGACCGTGGAAGATCAACGAGAAGAATGTCCGAAAGGCGTACTGCCAGCGTTTTCCGTGGGGGAGCATTCTTGCGATTGTACTTTGTCGGGGGTTCGGGGGGTCGGCGGTTCGGGGGGTCGAAGCCGGTGGTACTCAGAGGCAACCAGCTGCCTGGATTTGCCGGCATTGCCTCTGAGTACCGCCGGCTTCCCGAGCCGCCGAACCGCCGAACCCCCGGCAGAGATCAAGAACTACACGACAGCATCGAGCACCCCGCCCTGTGCCTTGCCCAGTCTGGCCGTTTCTGATCGAACGCGTCGGCGCCGGGCTGATCGTCATATGGTCGACGCAGGACATCGAGCAGTTCGTGAATGCCGCCGTAGTCTCCTTGTTCGGCGCGGTCGATCGCCTGCTGGGCCAGGTAGTTGCGCAACACGTAGCGAGGGTTGGCGCGATCCATTCGTTCGCGGCGTTCCGGACCTGACCCATCTCTGCGGGCGCGGGTGGCATACCGGTCGAGCCACGCAATGAACGCCGGCTCTGACTCCTGCCGTTTGGCCGCGTCGTAGAAGGCTTCGTCGAGAGGCGTCAGCGACGGCGCCTCCACGTCGATGTCAGCCAGGTAGCGAAAGAAGATCGTCATGTCCACCTCGGCTCGATGCAGGAGCTCTTGCAGGTCACGCATCAGCGCCAGATCTTCATCTTCGTACTGGTTGAACCCGAGCTTGGCCGCGATATTGGCCTTGGTCATCCGCGACAGTTCCTCGACGTAGCGCTGCATTCCCGCATGAAGGGGATCGAGCGACGCGAACACTGGCGCCAGCGCTTCGCCGAATCGCGCAAGGTTCCAGTAGGCGATCTGCTCCTGCGCGCCGAATCGATACCGCCGCCCGCCCGCATCGGTCGTGTTCGGCGTCCAGCCGGGATCGAAGTCGTCTATCCAGCCGTACGGGCCGTAGTCGATCGTCAGGCCGAGGACCGACATGTTGTCAGTGTTCATCACGCCATGAACGAAACCGACCCGCATCCAGCCGGCAATCATCGCGGCCGTGCGCTCGCAGACCTGGGCGAACCATTCCGCGCGCACTTCTTCGGTCGAGGGATCGGCCCCCCTGGCGAGAAGGTCGGGGAAATCGCGGCGGATCGTGAAGTCGATCAGCTGATTGAGGAGCGGCCACTCACTGCGGGAGGCCGGAAGCTGAAAATTGCCGAACCGGATGAACGAGGGCGCCGCGCGGCAGACGATCGCGCCCGGCTCGAGCTTCGCGTCGCCGTCATAGAACATGTCGCGCAGAACCTGGTCGCCGGTGAGTACGAGGCTCAGCGCGCGAGTCGTCGCCACGCCGAGATGGTGCATCGCCTCGCTGCAGAGGAATTCCCTGATCGAGGACCGGAGCACCGCGCGTCCGTCAGCGCGCCTTGCGTACGGTGTCGGACCGGCGCCTTTCAGCTGGAGCTCCCAGCGCTGCCCTGATTCGTTCAGGACTTCCCCGAGCGTGATCGCGCGGCCATCGCCGAGTTGTCCGGCCCACTGCCCGAACTGGTGACCGCCGTAGTTCGCGGCGTAAGGATCCATACCGTCGACGAGCGCATTGCCGCCAAACACGTCGGCGAAGAGCGGTGACGTGAGGTCGTCCGGGCTGAATCCGACGAGCTCGGCAACTTCTCGCGAATACGCAATCAATCGCGGCGCGGCAACGGGTGTGGGCTGGACGCGCGAGTACGCGGCGCCGTAGACCTGACGCGAGTGCTGCGCGGTGCTCGGGTCGCCGGGCAGGTCTCGTACGAAGGCATTGTCGAACCGCCGCGCAGTGATCGTGTGATTCATCTCCGTCCGCCTCCCCGGAACGCCGGCAGTGCGTTCAGCTCGGCGTCAGTCCAGGGCCGCGTGCGTCCCTCGGAAGCGCTTCGAACCGTCGCGACGGTCGTTGCCTCGACCGGGTCCGGACCCTGCCCCCATTCACTTCGGACGTAGGTGAGTACGCTCGCGATCTGCTCGTCGTTCAAAGCGCCCCCGACCGGCGGCATCAGTCCAGTCGGACCTTCCTTGCCGTTCATCAGTATGCGGATCGGAATCTCGGCCGGCGCCAGGGCGAATCGTGAACCAACCAGGCTTGGTGCAATCCGATCGAGCCCCCGGCCGTCCGGCTGGTGGCACCCGGCGCAGACGTTTCGATAGATCTCACGCCCGCGGTCGAATTGCTGCTGCTCTGCTACCGTGAGCGTTCTCGGTGCGTCCGCATCGCCGGACTTCCCCGGCCAGGTGACACGATTCAGCAGCGCCGCGGTTCGCGCACTGAGCTCGCCGTTGCCCGCAGCAAGGTCGGTCAATGGCTTCGGCTCGCGCGTCAACCGCAGGGCCGGAGCATTCGATCGCCCGCCAGGTCCCGGCCAATCGGCCGGACGCGGAAAGGCGTACGCACCACCGGGTCCCGCGCGCCCGCCAGGGCACGTCGGACACGGCGGGTTCGTGGAGTTTGACGCACGCGCAGGCGACGGTGTCCCTGGCATAGGCGCACCTGCCAACGCGACCTCCGCTCCCAGCAGGAGTGCCGAGCGCTTCCAGTCCGGACGTGCGGGGTCTGCAATCCCCTGGAACAGCTCGAGCAGGGCACTTTCCTGCCCCGATTTGGCGATGGTCGCTGCCACGACGGTGATCGCCGCCTCGCGGCGTTCCGTTCGCTCGACGTCGGGTTGGAGCAGCATTGTCAGTACAGCCGCCTCGCCACCCCTGAGACCGCTCAGGGCCGTATCCGCGACGATGGGGTCAAGCGAATACCCGGCGAGGACAGCGGCAAGCGACCGCTCGCGCAGGCCAGGGGGCAGCGATCCGAGGGACGCCACGGCCTGTTGCCTGACGGCCCAGTCGGAATGGTTGACCATCGCGATGACTTGCGACTGCAAGGGATGAACCTCTTCCCCGAGCCATCGTTCGGCGATTCTGATGGCGGCCGCCCTGACATCCCGTGCGGAATCGTCGAGAGCTTTGGCAACTGTCGCGGGAGTCACGGCGTTCAGGCCGTCGAGTGTCCAGAGCGCGTGAAGCCGGGTGCGCCAGTCTGGTGCGCTTTCCGCAAGTGCCGTCAGCGCAGGTGCGGTGGATCGGTCTCCCCTCTCGACGAGCAGGCGCTGCGCGGTATCGCGCCACCAGCCATTCGGATGCGACAGCAGCTTCACGAGCTCTGACCCCGGCGCGGTCGCCGGCAGCGTCATGCGATCGCGCACGGTGCTGTCGTGGACGACCCGATAGATTCGCCCGAGGCCGATCGGTTGCTCGAGGGATCGGCTGGCGATCTGATCGCGCAGGTACTCGGTGATGTAGGTGTGATGCTGGATGATTCCCCGGTACATGTCGACCACGTACAACGTGCCGTCAGGGGCGTTCGACAGGTAAACCGGCCGGAACCGCTCGTCCGTGGAGCTCAGGAACTCCGTGCCTTCATACGCCTTTCGCGCACGAAGAGTCGTACCGTCGTCTATGAGGATGAACCGGCTGACGACGTTCGCGGTGGGTTCGGCGACGAAGACGTTTTGATACAGGTCCTCCCGCAGCCGGTCACCGCGGTACACCGTCGGCGCACACGCCGCAGTGTAGGCCGCAAGCGTGCCGTCCGCGCGCAGGATGCCCTGCTGGTAGGCGCGGTTGGTTCCCGGCGTTCGATGTGCCGGCCAGACGACGTTGATGTTGCCACCGGGATCCTGGAGCGCTTCGTGGCTGCCGCGAGTCCTGAGCAACGCGGGGTTCCGCGCGAAGTACGGTGTTGGGACCAGGTCCACGTGCAGTACCGACTCGTTGTGATTCCGATAGATTCTGCCGGCGTCGTCCTGTGTTGCCCCCCACTGCCCGCGCGACAGTGACCGCTGCACCTGGAACGTGCGATCGACGTACCGCAGGACCATGTCCGCGCCGGTGCCCGCCATGTGGATGCGATTGTCGAGTCCCCACAACAGCGCGTTGGCATTCACCTCGACGTTCGTCTCGCGTCGGCCGTAGTCGCCGGCAACGAGGTCTTTCCTGTCACTCCGCAGATCCCCGTTCGTGTCCCGGATCAGCCAGATGTTTGGCGGCTCGCCCACGAGCACGCCCTGCTCGAGCACTTTCATCGCGCGCGGCTGGACCAATCCATCGGCGAACACGGTGCGGCGGTCCATGACGCCATCACCGTTCGCGTCCTCCAGCACGACGATCCGTCCGACCGGGTCGTACTCGCCGGACGCCTTGATATCGCGCATGTAACCGGGAAGCTCGATGGCCCAGAGCCTGCCGGCCGGATCCCACTCGACGGCGATCGGATCCTGGATGAGCGGTTCGCTCGCGACGAGCTCGACCCGATAACCGGCCGGCATTGCGAAGGTCCGCAGCGCCTCCGTCGGGGAGAGGACGGGCGCCGGTTGCACGCCGCTCAGGGTGACCACGCAAGCTGCGATCACAAGAGTGATGGCGCCGGCTCGCGCGCGTACGTTCCTGAACGGCATCCGATTCACTTCCCCACCATCGCCATCAGCTCGTCGTGCTTCCAGGGCCGATTCCGATCCGCCGTCGCACGCCGTACCTCCGCAACGGCCGCGGAGGAGACCGGATCACCGGTCTGTCCCCACTCGCGGCGGACGTAGGTCAGCACCGCCGCGATCTGCTCATCGTTTATCGTCGAGCCAATCGGAGGCATCAGACCGGTGGGGCCTTCTTTTCCGCTCAACAGAATTCGTGCGGGAATGTCGGCGCGTGCCAGAGCGAGCGTCGAGCCGGCCAGCGGCGGCGCGATACGATCCTGCCCGCGCCCATCCGGCTGATGACAACCCTGGCAGATGTTGCGGTAGATGTCGCGGCCTGTGTCGAATCGCTGCTGCTCGTCGGCGGTCAGCGGTGCGACAGCCATAGTTCCCGGTTTGCCCGGCCAGACGATCTTTGCGAGGACGGCAGTCGCTCGAGGCGAGAGGGAATCCGTTCCTGCCGCGAGCGCCGCAAATGCGCGGGGTTCACGGTTCAATCTCAGCTCCGGTCCGCTTCGGGGCTGAGACGACGGCCAGTCCGGCGGACGGGCGAATGCATAGGCGCCTCCGGGCCCGGCGCGCCCGCCAGGGCACGTCGGACACGGTAACGGTTTTCCGGTACTGGCGATCGGTGCGCCCCGCCCCGCCGGACTCCCGGGCATGGCGACCCCCAGGAGACTGATCTCGAGCCCGCGCAGGATCGCAGCGCGAGTCCAGCTTGCGGCGCCTGGATCTGCGGCCCGGGCCAGGAGAGCTTGGACCGTCGCGTCTTCTCCGGCACGTGCGATCGTCGCACCCAGCATCGTAACGGCCGCGTCCTTCTGCGGCGATGCCACAGACGCCGGCTCACTCAGCCGATCCAGGGCCACGGACTCGACGCCTCGCAGGCTGCTGATCGCGGCATCCATCACGACGGGGTCATCAGCGGCTTTCTCCAACAGCGCGACCACCGCGTTCTCCCTGGCGCCCGGCGGCAGCGCTCCGAGAGAGGCAGCGAGTTGCTGACGCACCCACCAGTTCGTGTCCGAGGTCCGTGCCAGAACCGCGCCCTGAATCGGATGATTGGCCTCGACGAGCCATCTCTCCGCGATGCGGATAGCGGCCACCCGGATTTCCGCCGCGTCGTCCTGCAGCGCCTTCGTGACCGTCCCGACGTCGATGAGATCGAGCCCGTCGAGTATCCACAGTGCGTGGAGACGCGTGCGCCACGGCGCAGATCCCGTAGCGAGCGCCAGCACCGCCGGACCAATGGATTTGTCGTTTCGTTCGACGAGCAGCCGCTGCGCGGTGTCGCGCCACCAGCCGTTCGCATGCGACAGCGCCGCGATCAGTTGGGCGCTCGAACCGCCGCTCGCGGGGAACGGTGGGCGAAGGTCGCGCGCGCTCGAGTCGTGAATCACGCGGTAGATGCGCCCGTACCCCGTGGAGGTGTTCAGCTTGCGTTCCAGGATCTGGTCGCGCAGGTACTCGGTAATCGAGATCCGGTGCTCGATGATGCCGCGGTACATGTCTGCGATGTACATGGTTCCGTCGGGCGCGTTCGTGATGTAGACAGGACGGAAGCGTTCGTCCGTCGACGCCAGGAACTCGCCGCGTACATAGGCCTTGCGCGCAGTCAGTCCGCGTGCGTCCTGTTCGAGAACGATCCGCCCCACCAGGTTCGCAGCCGGCTCGGCGACGAAGACGTTGCCGTAAAGCTCCGATGGAAGCCGATCGCCGCGGTAGACGAGCGGCGCGCACACCGACGTGAACTTGACGAGCGTGCCGTCAGCGCGATCGATCCCGGTCTGATACGCCCGGTTGGTACCAGGATTGGGGCGAACCGGCCACACGATGTTGAGATCTTCATTGCCCGTGGCCAGGCGATCGTAACTACCACGCGTCCGCACCAGGTTGGGGTTCCGCGCGTAATACATCGTCGGCACCAGATCCACATGTACGGCGGATTCGTTCGTATTCCTGTAGATCCTGCCGGCGTCGTCCTGTGTGATGCCCCACTCGCCCCGTTGCAGCGTCCTCGCGACCTCGAAGGCGCCGTTCTTCAAGCGGAGCTGGACGTCGGCCTGTCCGGCCGTATACATCCGGTTGTCGAGCGCCCAGACGAAGCCGTTGGCATTGTTCTGCGGGTCGCCTTCGAACCTGCCGAACTGATTCGTGACCAGCTCCTTCGTGTCCATCTTCAGATCGCCGGTCGTGTCTTTCATCAACCAGAGGTTCGGCGGCTCGGCGACGAGGATCCCCCGATCGAGCACCTTGATTGACCGGGCCAGGATCAGCCCCTCGGCGAACACCGTCCGCTTGTCCATGCGACCGTCGCGGTCGGCATCTTCGAGCACGACGACGCGGCCGATGGGCTCGTGCTCGTTCGAGCCCGTCAGGTCGGCCATGAATCCCGGCATCTCCACGACCCAGAGACGCCCTTCGAGGTCCCAGTCGAGCGCGACCGGTTCCTGGATGAGCGGTTCGCTGGCGACCAGCTCGATGCGGTATCCAGGCGGCATGTAGAACGTTTTGAGTGCCGCTTCAGGGGCGAGCGGGGCCGACTCGGGCGGCATCGGCTGCACGTCAGGCGGCCACGGACGATTCGGAGTGGAGGTCTGAAACGCGGAGGCCGTCGCCATGGCGACGGCAACACCCACTGCGGCAAGGCCTGACGTGTTAGCTTTCATGGTGATGGCATTCTTGATCTGGGGGCTTCGCCCCCAGACCCCCTACACGCTCTCTCGCGGGGCCCCCACGATCCCCGCTCCGTTCGCGTGGCTCTCTCGCTGACGCTCGCTCGCTCGGCCCCTGATCCTCGTCGCAATCCGACGCGGCGTGAGTTTCTCACCGCGTCAAGTCTGGCGCTCCTCGGTGCAGGCGTGCAAGGCCCGTCGGCCCAGGCGCCACGAAGTGGCGACGCGATCATCGATATCCACCAGCATCTCAACTACACCGGCCGGCCGGATGGCGTCCTGCTGGCGCACCAGCGCGCGATGGGCGTCTCGACGACCGTTCTCCTGCCGGCAGGGCGCCCGGTCAACCGGCCGTCCACCAATAACGGCGCATCGAACGCGCTGGAAGCGGAAGCACTCGGGAACGAGGCGTGCTGGCAGTTTGCCCGGGAGCACGCGAGCGAGTACCGCTGTGCCGCGAACGAAGTCCCCGACCTCGACGATACACGCGCGGAGATCGAGAACTATCTGCGACGGGGCGCGGTCATGATCGCCGAGCAGAAGTTCGGCGTGGCCTGCGACTCGCCGGAGATGCAGCGCATTTTCCAGACTGCCCAGGATCACCGCGTGCCGGTGCTCATGCACTGGCAGTTCGAGCGTTTCAATCTCGGTTTCGAGCGGTTTCACCGCATGCTCGAGAAGTATCCGCGAGTCAATTTCATCGGCCACGCGCAGACGTGGTGGGCGAACATCGACAGGAACCACGCCGATCAGAAAGTCCTCTACCCGAAAGGTCCGGTCACGCCGGGAGGTCTGACCGATCGCTATCTCGCCGATTATCCGAACGTGTTCGGTGACCTGTCGGCCGGCTCCGGCCTGAACGCGCTGACCCGGGACGAGGACTTCACGCGCGGATTCCTGCAACGGCACCAGTCGAAGCTGCTGTATGGCAGCGACTGCAGCGACCACGACGGCAGCGGCCCGCGCTGTCAGGGATCGCAGACGATTGCAGCGATCCGGCGCCTTGCCGGCAGCAATGTGATCGAACGCAAGTTGCTGTATGGAAACGCAAAGCAGTTGCTTCGACTGTGAATTGCTAACGATAATCGGGGGATGCTGAAATCGTTGCGGCCGCTCTCCTTGGCCGCGCTCACCCTGTTTGCGGGCAGTGCCACCGCCACGGCCCAGACGCTCTACGTCAGAAAAGCTCCTCCCGGTTCGACCATCAACCTGGTCGTGAACTCCACCAAGGCCGGATCGGCCCAGACCGATGGCAACGGCGACGTGAGGATTCCGATAGATCTGCCTGCACATCTGAAGAAGCAGGAAATCGACGCCCGGGTCTTCGTCGATACCTGCGATGCCGCCAGGACGGTGACGATCACCGAACGAGACGCGGCGCCGCTGCCGGCCGGCGACGGATGCACGCGGCAGGAAATCACCGGCGTCTTCCTGGTCCGTCGCGAGACCTCCATCGTGGTCAATGTCGGCAGTCCCGTCGCCACGTTGCTGTTGCGGCAGGGGTCCTACAGCTTGCGGACCCGGGGCCCGAGGCGGTCGGCCCCTACGGGCCTGGTAGCGTTCGGTGGCGCGACGATGGTCAACTATGCTGATGCGCTCGATTTCGGCTGCAGCGGTGTGCCGACCTGCTCGGGCGACGATTCCGGGTTCAGCTACACGGCGGGTGCCGAGTACTGGTTCTCGAAGTACATCTCGGCGGAGGGAGGCTACTTCAAACCGCCAGACCTCACGATTGAGGGCAGCGGCCAGGGGTTTCGATTCAACAGTTTTCTCGAGCCGCACCTGTTTTACGGGGCCGGCAAGATCGGCGTGCCTGCCGGTCCGATACGTTTCTATTTCAAGGCGGGGTTCAACTATCACCGCGCCGAGTCAGGAACGACGCAGCATACCGACGAGTTTTCGACGACCGACGAGAACGGCGTAACGACCGTCACGCCGGCAAGGGATGTAACGGTCAACGCCGACACGTCGGGGTGGGGCTGGCTCCTTGGCGGCGGCGCCGAGGCATGGGTGGGCCGGCGGTTCGCGATCTACGGTGAGTTTGGCGGGGCGGGGATCAAGGGAGACTCGGAGGTTGTCGAACAGGGCAACATCGACAACCGGATCAGGACGTTCATTTTCGGTGGGCGGATCTTGATCAGGTAGGGCCGGGTCTTTAGACCAGGCCTTCCGGGCGGGTCTAAAGACCCGCCCCTACGAGCGCCGCGCTCCGTCCCGACAGCGTCGCTGACAGCGCCTTCAACCGTGTCGCATCCCGGCCTGTCGCCGCGTCCGCGTCCTGCGTGACCTGCGCCGCCAGCGCTTTCAATTGCTCGGCGGCGGCGCCCTTGTCCCTGGCATTGCGCGCCTTGTCCGCCCGCTCGAGTGCCGTCTTGATCGCCGCCGAGCGTTCGGGCTTGATCCCCTGCGTCCGGGCAAGCTGATCGAGATAGGCGCGTGCCACCGGTGAGACCGCCGGCCACACGACTTTCATCTGTTCCTGCGCGTTGAAGACGTCTGGACGCACCAGGGAGGCCGCTTCGATCTCATTCTCCGACAGATACTCGCTCGGCAGCAGCTTGAAGACGTCGAGCCCGCGCGCGATTTCCGATCCGTAGATGTGTCCCTTGTACCAGTAGGTCGACCAGTAGCCGCCGGTAATCAGGGTCTTCGCATCGAGCGGTCCGCGATCGAAGAAGGCAATCTCCACCGGTTTGGTCGAATCGGTGAAGTCGAACACCGAAAGACCGCCCTGATACCAGGCCTGCACCATGAGGTCCCGTCCAGGTACCGGAATCAGCGACCCGTTGTGCGCCACGCAGTTCTCCGCGTCGGTCTGCGGCGCCGGCAGCTTGTAGTAGCCGCCGAAGCGCAGCTTCCCGTCGACGATGTCGAAGATCGCGTCGGCACCCCAGGTGGGGGGATCGGTCGGCCGGCAGCGCGGGCGCGTGCCACCACCCCACTCGTCGGTGAAGATGATCTTGGTTCCATCGTTGTTAAAGGTTGCCGAGTGCCAGAACGCGAAGTTCTTGTCGGCGACTGCGTCGAGGCGGACCGGATGGACCGGATCTGAGATGTTCAGCAGGATGCCGTTGCCGGAGCAGGCGCCCGCGGCAAGACCCGCCTCAGGAAACACCGTAATGTCATGGCATCTGTTTGTCGCGCTTGCTCTCTGCGCCCCTTCCCCCTGGCTGCCGCCCGGCCACAGCCCCGCGATGTTGCCCGTCGCCGGGTCGGCGAAGATGCGCGGCCGGTTGACGATCCTGGCCTTTTCCGGCGCTGCCAGCGGAACCTGGATCACATCGATGCTGTAGAGCGACGTATTCGGGTCGTCCTTCGGCTCCTTGTTCGAACAGCCGGCGAGCTCCTCCTCCGAGCGCACCGTGCTCGTGCCCGATCCGTAGACGTACAGGTTCTCCTTGTCGTTCGGCACCGCAACGAGCGTGTGGGTATGTGACCCGCGGCAGGTCTGCACGGCCGCAACCTGGCGCGGCTTGCGCACATCGGTGATGTCGAAGACGCGCACGCCGCGGAAGCGCTCGGCGCTGACGGCCGTCGCCACCCCCTGCGTTCCGCAGTCCAGCCGGCCCCGCGTTTCTTCGACCGACATGATCAGCAGGTTGCCATGGACGGAAACGTCCCCCTGCCCGCCCGGGCACACGACGGAGGCGATCAGGCGCGCTTTCTTCGGATCCTCGATGTCGTAGGTGTTGAACCCGTTGAAGTTGCCGAGGAAGAGGTGCTCACCCTGGAAGGCGAGATCCGAGTTGGCAAAACTCAGTATCGATCGCGACGCGGCCGCGGTCGCCGGCGTTTCCGGTTTGGCCGGCTCCTTGTCTTCGTCGGGGCGTTCGGGAGCTGTCGCTTCACCGGCGGGTGCGTTCGGGTCGAAGAAGCCCGACGGCTTCGACAGCGACGCGACGAGCTCGAGATGCCGTGCCACCTTGCCCGCGTCGCGCAGGCCGGCCTTCAGACCAACTCGCGGATCCGAGGCCGTGCCAGGCTTCGGGGTGTCCGCCGTTGCCGCTGTCGCCCGCTGCCGCGCCGCCATCGGGGCCGCTGCGGCGACCAGCAATATCGCAATCGTTACCGTCGAACCGACCGTCCTCATCTATGACTCCTTCGAAGCGCCCAACACCGCGCGCATCCGATCGATCTCCATCTGTTGATCCGCTTCGACGTCAGAAGCGAACGCGAACACATCGGCCTCCTGTCCCGCGCCCGGGGTGGCCAGCAGGTCCTTCACCATCACCAGCGCGCCCTCGTGATGCTTGATCATGAGCTCCAGGAAGAGCCGATCGAGCTCGGGGCCGCTCGCCTCCGACAACCGGGCCAACTGTTCCCGGGTCAGCATGCCGGGCATCAGCGTGGCCCCGGGAGCATGATGCGCGTGCGGATCCGGCTGGGGTTGCCGCCGGGCGGCGAGCCAGCCCTGCATCATCTTGATCTCGTCGGCCTGGGAAACCTCGATCCGCAGCGCGAGCGCGCGGATCGCTTCGTTCCCGCTGCGCGCCCGGATGATCTCCGTCATCTCGAGCGCCTGGGCGTGATGACCGATCATGCCCTGCATGAACCGGACGTCGGCAGGCGTAAAGGAGACCTTCGAGACGTCGGTGGCGCGGTCGGCGCCAATCACCTTGCTGGCCTCGCCGGGAGCACCTGGCTGGACAATAGCCGGGCCGGAGCCCGAGCCGCCAGTGCGGCAGCCCGCCAGCAGCACGAGGAGCAGCAACGAGGGGCCGGAGATGCGCCGGATCGTCAAGGTCGTCCGTACATTATCGCGGAGGACGCCTGAAGATGCCGATGGTCCATGACTGCGATCAATTTTCACGCCGCTGCCATGGTCCTGCCATGTGTCTCCGGTTCAATGCAACGTAAAGGAGTTGCAATGAGCTCGAAGAAGATTGGCCGGCGTGAAGCGATGACCATCATGGGCGCGGCAGGCGCGGCCGTCGCGTTCGGCTGCGGAGATTCGCCCACCAGCCCGACCACTTCCTCCACCCCGGCGTCGACGACCAGCACCAACACGGCGTGCAGCGTGACGCCGACCGAGACCGTTGGCCCCTATCCGTCGCTGACGGATCTCTTCCGGAGTGACATCCGCGAGAGCAAGCAGGGCACCGTCCTGACCCTGACGATCAAGGTCGTGAACACGAACGCGGGTTGTGCGGCCGTACCAAACGCGAACGTCGAGATCTGGCACGTCGACGCGGCGGGCAACTATTCGCAGTATGGCACGCAGACCAGTCAGACCTACCTGCGCGGCATTCAGACCACCAACGGCAACGGAGAGGTCACCTTCACGACGATCTACCCGGGCTGGTATCAGGGACGCGCCACGCACATCCACGGCGAGGTCACAATCAATGGCGTCTCGCGCAAGGTGACGCAGATCGCTTTCCCGGAGTCGGTCAACAACACGGTTCACACGTCTGGCGTCTACTCCTCACGCGGCACCAATCCGATGTCGAACGCCGCTGACGGCATCTTCGCCGACAGCCTGTCGTCAGAGCTGGTGACACCCACGGGGGAGCCCGGACTCCGGGTATGCGGCAACGTTCCAGATCGCGATCGCGCTGTAAAAGATCGAGCTGCTAAGGCTTCCTCCTGAAGAACCACCCCGCCAGCCCGATTGCCGTGAGTCCGACGACGCCCTTCTTGAGGAGTCCCATGCCTGGCGGCGGACCTGACGGAGCAGGTCTGGCGGGCCTCATTCGAACGGTGTCGTCCGGCGTCGCGGGTCTGGCCACGACCCGGACCGTGTCGTCCGGGTCCTCGTCCGGCGCCGCCCGCGGACGGCCCCGGCGCTCGGGCGCGGGGATCCACCGCGTCACGTAGGCAAAGGTTTCCGAGGCACACACCGGGCACACGTTGCCGTCGTGCACTTCCTCGCAATCCAGACACAGCCGTGCCAACCTCAGTTGCATGAATCAAGTCTAGATCGCGGTTCGCGGGTTCGCGGTTCGCGGGTTCGGAAAGCCGTGGGAGTCAGAGGTAACCAGCTGCTTGGATCTGCCCACCATTGCCTCTGGCGACCACTGGCTTTCCGAACCCGCGAACCCGCGAACCGCGAACCCGCGCTCTTTTCTATAATCCGCCTTGTGCCCCCCGTCCGTCTCGGACTCGATGTGTTCAGCCTGCGGTCGCAGGGACTCTCCGCGATGGCCGTTCTCGACTTCTGCGCGGTACGCGGCATCGAGGTCGTGCACTTCAGCGAGCCGCGGCTGCTCGGCCCGATCGATGCCGAATCCTTGCACCGCCTCCGGGACCGGGCCGACGCCCTCGGCATCCAGCTCGAAGTGGGCATGCTGTCCATCTGTCCGAGCGCGACCATCTTCAACCCGGCCGCGGGAGATGCGGAGACGCAGCTGGTTGCCATGTTCGAGGTGGCTCGGACGCTCGGCTCGCCATTCGTCCGCTGCGTGGTCGGGTCGTTTCGCGATCGGGTCGCGCCGGGCGGAATCGAGGCACGCATCGCTGACGCCGTGCAGGTCTTGAAGAACGTCAGATCCAGGGCAATCGAAGCGGGCCTGAAGATCGCCGTCGAGAATCATGCCGGCGACATGCAGGCGCGAGAGCTTGCCGGGCTCGTCGAGGCTGCAGGATCTGACGTCGTTGGCGTGTGTATCGACGCGGGAAACGCCCTGTGGGCGATTGAGGATCCTCACCTCGCGCTGGAGATGCTGGCGCCCTACGTCCTGGCCAGCCACACGCGCGACAGCGCGCTGCGGGCGACGTCGAGCGGCGCTGAAGTCGCGTGGACGCGCATGGGTGAAGGGAACGTCCGGATCCAGGACTATGTCGAGGCGTTCCTCACCCGCTGCCCCGGCCGCCCGCTCACACTCGAGGTGATCGTGATGCCGGCGCCGCGGCCGCTGCCCTTCCGCGAGGCCGCGTTCTGGGACGGCTATCGCCAGATGCCCGCGTGGGAATTCCAGCGGTTTCGCGAACTGCTGCATGCGGCGACGCCGTGCGCGCTGCCCGGCGGGCCGGTCGACCCGGCCGCGGAGCTCGAGAACGTCGACGCGAGCGTGCGCTGGACGCGTCAGTTCCTGGGCTTCAGTTAATCCGCGTTGCCACGATTCGCGGCGCGCCGGGTGAAGCCTTGGCCGCGCCCTCGAAGCGGTTACCCTTGACCGTGCCCTCGTACTCGGACTGACCCACGGTCACGGTGATCGTCGCACCTCGCAGCCGGCCTTTCACTTGGCTTGGAGTCCCGGTCTTGGGAGTGTAGGTCCCTTCGACCATCTGATACTTCTGCGTGAGCGAGAGAACGCCTTCGGGCAGCTGCCACTTCCCATCCACCCGCGCGGGGATGATGAAGAGGTGCGAAGTGCACCAGTTCTCGCATCCCTCCTTCAGCACGACGGTGTCGTCGGGTGTCCAGTCGGAGACCCAGAAGGTGTTGGCGACGATCCGGGTTCCTGGAGGCAGCTCGAGGAACTTGGGCACGAGCTTCTCGATGTTGGTCGGCAGGAGAAACAGCGCCAGGACCGTGGCCTTCGAGATGTCGGCCGCATACATGTCGCCCTGAGCGAACATCGCCTTGTCCCCGACGCCCTGCGCCGCCGCCTGCCGCTTCGAGTAGTCGACGAGATCGGGGTTGTACTCCACGCCCAGCGCCCGCGCCCCGCGCTTCGCTGCGGCGATGATCGTGCGTCCATCACCCGACCCGAGATCCATCACGAAGTCCTCCGGTGTGACCTTCGCATGATCGAGCATCTTCTCGACCATCGCCTGGGAGGTCGGCACCCAGACAGCATCCTTGCCTTCCTGCCCGACGGTGGGCTCGTAGGGCTTCTGCGTGGCGGGCGTCTGCGCAAGGGAAGAGACGGAGGTCAGCAGTACGAACACGAGCGCGAAAACGCATTTAGGCATGTGGTTCCTCGGCCAGCATCTTAGATCTCGTTGGTTCCGGGTGCCGGGTTCAAGGGTGCCGGGTTCGGTTCACGGTTCTGGGTTCGGTTCGAGGTTCAGGGTGCCGGGTTCAGAGTTCGTCAGAGCGCAAAACCCGGACCCTGAACCTCGAACCGAACCTGGCACCCTGAACCGAACCCGGCACCCTTGAACCCGGCACCCGGAACCCTTCACCGCGTCAGCATCGGACTGGCCCGTTTCACGAGCTGCAGCGCGATGCCCCAGGGATCGCGCAGCATCACCAGCTCGTCGCCTGCCGGCGTCTTCGTGTAATCGTCCACCACGCTCGCTCCGGCGGCGACGAGCCGATCGCGGTCTCTCTCCGGGTCCGCTGACGCGAACGCGATGTGGACCAGCAATGGATCCATCGCTTGATAGTCCGGAACGCCGACCTTGGGATTGCGATACAGCTCCATCATCGCGTCGCCGGAGCCATCCATGAGAAAGCGGATGAAGGCGGGCTCGCCTGTGGAGCGTTTGATCGAGCAGCCGAGATGATTGACGTACCAGTCGGCCATGGCGACCGAATCGGGGACCTGCAGGGCGACATGTTCAATGTTCATGGCTCCATTCTCCGCTATGCGCCTATCCGCCGCGCGTGGTTGCACAGCGACGGTGTTTTCTCACACAATCCCACCCGCAGTCCGGTCCGGCACGTCGTCCGCCAACTGTCTGTGGAATGGCCAGCGCCAGTTCCGACGGACCCCTTTCTGCCGGCCTCTTCTGCCGGCGAGTCGGAGGTTGCGACATGCAGTCGAAGCGGTCAGCTCTCAATCGGCGTCAGTTCTTCGCTCGCTCCGCGGTGGCGGCAGGTGCCACATCGATTGGCGGCGGTCTGTTCGACGCGCTCGTGGCACGCGCCGCGTTCGCGGGCGAGCCGCAGGGGCGCGCTGGTTTCGGCTATGGTCCCTTGCGACCCGCAGGCGACGACCTTGCCCTGCCTGCCGGATTCCAATACCGCGTGATCGCCAACGAAGGCGACCCGATGGACGACGGGTTCCCGACGCCGAAGGCGATGGACGGGATGGCGACGTTCGCGGCGCCGAACGGCAACATCCTGCTGATTCGCAACCACGAGGACGGACAGGCGGGCAATACCCTGCGGCCGCGGCCGCCGGGCAGTACGTCGACCAGCGCGGGCATCCTGAACGCCCGGCTCGGGACGCACTATGGGCCGCGTGCGTTTGCCTACGACGAATTCGCCGCGGGCGGGACCGTCACTCTGGAAGTCGAGCCGGGTGGACCGCGCAACCTCGTAAGTCAGCACTGGAGCCTTGTCGGCACCGTGCGGAACTGCGCGGGCGGACTCACCCCCTGGGGAAGCTGGATCAGCTCCGAGGAAACGCTCGAGAACGCGAGCACCACAGGATACGCCCAGAATCACGGCTACAACTTCGAGGTGCCGCTCGGGACCGTTCCAGGAACGCCGACACAAGCGGTTCCATTACGGCATCTCGGCCGCTTTGCCCACGAAGCCGTTGCCGTCGATCCCGCGACGGGTGCAGTTTATGAGACCGAAGATCAAGGGGACGGCTCGGGATTCTATCGGTTCCTGCCATCAGCGAAGCCAACCCAACCCGGTGACCTTGCGGTGACCACCGGCGTGCTCCAGATGCTGAAAATCGTCGGTCAGCCCCAGTATGAGGCCGCGATCAATCAGACCGTGGGCGTGCCCTTGCCGGTCGAATGGGTGACGATCGCTACGCCCGATCCGGACCCGGTGAGCACGGTGGTGTCTGGCGCGACATTCTCGAACGTGTTCATTGAAGGTCTCGCCGCGGGCGGCGCCCGATTCCGGCGGCTGGAGGGCTGCTGGTACGACGCGGGGAAGATCTATTTCATCTCGACCAATGGCGGGAATATGGGGTTCGGACAGGTCTGGGTGCACGACATCGGCGCGCAGACGATCACGATGATCGTCGAGTCATCCGGGCACGACCACTTCGATGGTCCCGACAACTGCTGCATCAGCCCGCGCGGCGGGCTGGTGTTCTGCGAGGATGCGACGGCGGCGCAGCACCTGCGCGGCGTGTCGCCGTCCGGCGAAGTCTTCGACCTCGCCCGGAACCTGCGCAACACGATCGAGTTCGCCGGCGCGTGCTTCAGCCCGGACGGCAACACGCTGTTCGTCAACTTGTACGGCCGGGGCAACGAGCGCACGACCACGCCATATCGTGCCGCCATGCAGATTCCCGTCGGACCCGAGAAGTTCGAACGCGCCGCGACCGTCGCGATCTGGGGGCCGTGGAAATCCGGTCCGCTTTAAACAGTTGGTGGAATTCTTTACAGGAGGATCAGGAGTTCAAGAGAAACAGAAGGTTCCTCCTGACCTCATGAACTCCTGATCTCCTGTAAGAGGGCGTCATCGCAGCGACCCCAGGAAGCGCACGGCCCGGATCCCGGGCATGAAAAAATATCCGCCGCCGAGGAGTTGGGTAAACCGCGGCATGCCGGAGACGCGCCGTCGTACCGGCTCGGCCTGGACCGTGAACGTGCCGCCCGGTTTGCCGTGCGAGCCCCCACGATCGCCGACCAGCGGGTCGTCGTCTTCGTAGAGGCCGTCGAACTTCGGGTTGTTGAGCCAGGTGTGCTGGATGAACTCGAACTGACGCCCGATCTGCGTGTTGAAGCAGATGAAGTGGAGGCCGCGATCGCGGCCGCTGTCGCCTGCCGCGATGATGTCGGAAATCTCCATGGACTCGGCGACCGGGGGGCCGTAAGTCCGCCCCCGGCGCAGCACCCGATGCCGTTTGCCGACTTCGATCGAGCGATCGGAGCCGGGCTCGGGATCGAGCGCGTCACGCGGGTTCGCGCGGCGGATGTGTGCGCCGATCGGACATTTCAGGCCGTGCGGATCGTTGCTGCGATAGTAGAAGAAGTCGTTCTCGTCACAACGGGCCGGGTCGTCCGCCTTCGGCGCCACGACCAGCGGCGTGCCGCTTGGCCACCGGCCGATCATCTTCGAGGCGAGCCGGACCGTCGCGTTCGGATCCAGGGGTCCCGGCATCCGCTTCGCCTGCTCGTCGACATACTTCCAGAAAGCCTCGACGTGCTGCCTGAGCTGCCGGAACACGAGATAGCTGCCGTTCATGCCGAGATCGCGCTTTGCCGGATCGTCAGGAGCCGGCTGCAGCAGCCCGAGCGGGTCCTGGTCGGGGGACAGCAGCGGCCGCTGCGTGTATTGCCCGTACGCGTTGCGGTAGCCAAGCACGAACTCGCCGGGCGCCGTGGCGTTTTCCGGCTTTGCGTCGACATGAAAGCCCTCGATGTCCGTCCGGCTCACGCCGTCTCGAAAGCCGAAATGCTCCCGTTGCTTCGGCAGCCAGGTCGTGTCGAGCTTCGCAATTGTCGTCAGGCCCGCGCGCGCGAGCGCGGCTTCGTGCTCGCTGAGCACGCTCGCCAGCACCGCGTCGTCGCGCCCGAAGAGCATCAGCAGCACGTGGGACTGGGGATTGCGGGGCCCGCCCCAGTGCCAGCCGTCAGGGCTGCTGTCGCCGACGTCGCCAAGGATGCGCTGCCGATGGCTCGTGCCGGTCATGCCTTCCAGGAACTCGCCGGCGAAGTCGGCCATCTGGCTCTCGCTCACGCCCAGCCGCGAGAGGCCGGCAGGCGTAAACGCGATGTTCACGGCGCGATCGGCGGTCTTGTTATCGAACTGTGCGCTCAGGAGCGGCAGGGTGCCGAGCCAGGCGCGGGCCGCGGCCGGTTGCGTGATTTGCAGCAGGAGATAACAGGCGCTGCGCAGCCGGCCATAGTTGAACAGGATGATGCCCTGAATGTCGCTTATTTCGAGAAGCGACATAGCCGATCCCACGGAAGGTTGTCGAGGATGCGGGCGATCAGGCCGGATGGCGGCAAGTGGTTGCCGACGCCGAAGCGTCGCAGCCAGACCCGGACCTCATCCGCGCTCGGTTGGCCCGACAACCCGGCGCGGATGGCCGCGTTGTTCGCGATGTTCTTCGTGGTCAGGTGTGGATACGCGCTGTACCAGACCCGGGACTGGACCTGACGCGTCGGCAGGAACCGCTTGTAGGCCTTCTCGTCCCTGATCCCGCCGCAGAAGAGCAAGGACGTTCGCGGAAATCCGTCGCCATTGCTGAAGATGGCGTTCAGTCCCCACGCTGCCTTGTCGATGAAGTCGTTCATGTAGCTCTCCAGGCTGCCGTCGTAGTTGCTGGAGAAGAACATCCGCCGCCCGTCGTCCATACCGACCCATCGCGCGAAGTGGAGGGTGTTGAGGCCCGAGAGTGTGCCCCGGTTGTAGATGTGCCGGCAGGCGAAGTCGGTGGTTCGCAGGATCACCGTCGTGACGACCTGCCGGAACAGCCCTGGCTTGAAGCACCCTGCCGCGATGACCTGGTTGTGCACCCAGAAATCCTCGTCGGCACGGAGTCGATCGATGCTCTCGGCGGATGCAGCCGACGTGTCTGGCACGTCCGCTCTCTCGTGAGATCGCAGCAGCGAGAGGAGAAACGGTGCGAGCAGGATGGCCACTGGCAGGGCCACCAGCGCGATGCCGGTGTCTTCGACCAGGTGCAGGACGTTACGGACCCGCCACGCAAGACCCGGCGGCTCTGCGGGCTCGAGGGCCCACTTCAGATCCGGACGCCCACCCACGAACTCCCTGATGGCCTTGCGCAGGGTCTCGGGCGAGTGGCGTGAGAAGTCCGCGGAATCGAGAAACTTTCCGATTTCGCGGCGCAGGCTCTCTTCCTTCTGAATCTGATCGACCGACCGGCCCTGCCGGTTCACGTAGAAGGCGGCTGCATCGCGCTGATACCGCCGCAGGAATCGCAGGCGGGTCGCCGGCGTGCGCTGCGACTCGTCCGGATAGCCGGCACAGGCGCCGAAGACCGCGTCGAGGCCCGGGCTGGCGATTCGCACCAGATCGTTCAGGTGTGCGTCGACCGGACCATCCACATTCGTCATCAGCGCAAGCTGCGCACTGATGGCGGCGCCAGTGAGATCCTTCGCTTCATCGAACACGGCCAGCCGCGCGAAATGCAGCCGGGGCACTTTGTCGAACGGAATGATGTCCCAGCCGTCGACATGATCGGGAATCGTGCCGAGAACCCCCTTCGCCGCCTCGACCTCTCCCGGTCTGATCGGGGCGATGACTGTGAGGGCTTCCTGATGCGGCATTAGGGCTCCCGGCGAAGAGCGGCGGCTGCCCGCTGAGTCCCGGCCTCGCAGTCTTCCGTGACGCGGCCGGCATGAAACTCGTCGCGGCCGGCGGTGGCGGCATCGGGGTTGTAGAGCGTGAAGTTCAGGCCGAAGATGCGGTTCATGTACGCGCGTCCCAGGTAGAACCCGGGCCGCACCATCCGGATTTCATCGCGGATGCGAAGACCCTGGCGACCGCCCAGCGAATCGGGATGCTCACGATACCCTGGCAATTCGTCGGTGAACGCGTAGTCGATGATGACCGACTCGCGGCGGCCGTCGAGAAGACTTTGGCCGCAGTACAACTTTGCCGGGAACAGCAGGAACTCGTCGCGCCCGTTGACCGACTGCTTCTGGATGCCTTCGGTCGTTCCACCGGTCAGCGGCGCGAGCACGGCAAGATCCTGGATACGATTGCGCAGCACTCGCTCGCTCCGGTAGAACATCTTTCCCTTCCAGAGCATCCGTCCGAGCCCCTCGGTCTTGCGCAGGCCGAGGCCGGCGAGCCTGCCCTTCAGGCGTCCGCCGAGAATTTCGCCCAGCCGCGTTTCACTGTCGGTGCCGCGCGGGAAGAAGAGATCGCCGGCATAGGGACCATCAGGAATCGGGCCGGCAGTGAGACGGCCGTAGATCTGATCCACCTGCTCCTGCGAGTACTCGGAGAGGCGCTCGGGCGTCAGCGATTCGCGCTGCGCGATCGACAACGGGTACTCGTGGTCGAGCCGGGCGAAGTCGAGGGACTCGGTCGCGAACGCCACGGCGACCGGCCGGCTGCTGTGCCTCCACCATACGACCGCCGCGGCGATCAAAGCCGCCACGACTGCTGCTGCAATGAACGATCTCATGGTCGGGCTCTCCTACAGCGTGGCGAGAAAGGCGATGAGGGCCTTCTTGTCCTCCGGGGACAGGCCCTGGCCGAAGGTGTGTCCCTCGTTTTCGGCGTCAGCAGTGCTGTTGCTGTACATCTGCTGAATGAACGGCAGGTGGTCGCGTCCGATTCGTGCGATGACCGTGTCCGCGCTCGTTGTCACGCCGGTCGCCAGCTGCTTCAGGATGTCCTGGAGTGTCGTCACTACCTTGTCGACATCGCTTCGCGCCTTGTACTTTTCTCTCAGGCGCTGGACGTTGGTCTTTGCGAGGACCAGGTCCTCGACCAGCTCCTTGTGACGGAGGTTGCCGGGGATGGCTGCCGGGATGCCGTCGGGAATCTGCAGCTGGAATCCGTCTTCCTGCCCCGCGAACGCCGGCCCGTCGATCACGATCGGCTGATCGACCAGCGTGATCTTCGGGAGGCGCGTCTTCGGGTTCAGCAACTCCCCCATCGACGCCTTGAACAGCCGGTAGCGCCCCTCGACGCTTGGGTCGAATGGCACGCAAGGTGGTGGATTGGGCATGCGCGTCCACGTGCCCGGCAGGACGTACGGGCTTCGATAGAGCTCCGCCGCAGGATCCGCGGGCTTGCCGCAGATCTCCGGGCCGATCGCGTTGTTGTGCATGAAGGGCGCGAACGCCCAGACACTGATCAGCGAGATCGGCCGGTAGTAGCCGCGGCCGCCATCGTGCGGCTCGTCGATGCCGCCCACCACCGGGCGTGCACGCAGCGTGTCGGATCCGTATTCCTCCCACACATGTCCCTTCATGTGGTTCGAGTGCAGTGCCCGCGATCGGTAGGTTTCCACCTCGGTCACCGGGATCGCCTGCTCGTTGCTGAGGAAGTCGGCGCGCAGATCAGGACGTCCCGGCGCCGTCGCATGGAAGTCGGTGGAACCGTCCCACGGCCCCGCGGTGCTCGAATGGCACCGGGCGCAGGTCCCGGCAAAGATGGTCCGGCCGCGGGCGACCGCGTTCGGTCCGAACTCGCCATCGAGCTTCGCGATGAGCTCGGTCTGCGACGCGAGACCCCGGGCGCGATACAAATCGGCCGGACGGCCGGTGAAGAGAAAATCGACGATGTTCTGCAGCCGATCTTCGATCGCACGGAAGTTGGGGCAATCGCGCCGGCACTGGCCGATGTCGAACGGCGTCTGGCCGAAGCCGCGATGCTTCGGATCGGCCTGACGCAGGTCGGTGATGTGATTGACCCAGCACTGTTCGGAGCAGGAACCGATGTTGAAGTAGACGCGCTGGACCGCCTCGAGCGCGCCGATGCTGTCTTCGCCGCCTTTCAGGATGTGATGGACCTGCTCGGTCTGCTGCGATCGCTGCCAGCACTTCCCGTCCTTGCCCGGCTCGCACCAGCACGCGCGTTCGTTCAATCCCGCCGCACAGGAGCTCACCGGCCGCCACCTGGTGACCTGCTCCGGGAACGTGGGGCGCCGCTCGAGATTGATCAGCGGATTCATCGTCCCCGGGTTGTTGATCTGATCGTTGGGGACCGCGGACGTATCCACGGTTCCCGGCCGCGCATGCGAGAAGATCTGCCATTCGAGGCTGCTCTCGGGCATCCCCGAGGCCATCACCTCCGACATGCGGCTGTACTGATTTCCCACCAGCCCGTCGATGTTCTCCCACGCGGGATGTTCGGGATCGGCCGGCGGTTTCAACGGATTGAACGCGATATGGCACGCACCGCAGGTCATCCCGATCAGGAACGGCGGCTCGATCGATCCGTCGAGCAGGTGACTGTTCCGGGAGTCGGGCCCGCTGGTGCTGAGCGGCTTGTTGAAGCCTTCCCATGAGCCGGCCGATCCGTTCAGCGCGCGCCACCGCTCGGCATTGAAGCGAGGGTTCGGAAACTTCCTCAAACCGAGCGCGCCCGTCGATGTGCCGAAGGCCAGATCACAAGGGCTCTGTCTCTGATCCTTGGCGCCGTGAGGGTGCTTGGGATTGATGGGCGCGTCCTGAAAGTCGCACGCGGGATCGCGGTAGCCGGCCTTGCCGACATGCGTCAGCAGATCGTCGTCTCCCGGGCAGTAGTCGAACCCGAACGTCTCGTCGAGGCTCTTCTTCGGGCAGTTCGGCGATCCGGGTGTGCAGCAGTCAGGGTCGTTGATGATGCCCCACACCTTGAAGCGCTCGCCGCGATTCGAGGATCGCAGCACGCGGTACCAGTCGATGAGCACACCGAGCCGCTGCTGGAACACGTAAGTGTGGAAGCGGTCGTTGCCGACCGTCGCCTTGAACCAGATTTCGCGCCCGGCACGCTCGGACGGCGTCAGCCCCTCAGCGGCGGCGTGGAAACCGGGGTCTAGCGGTGCGGGAGGGCCGGGCTGCGACGTCGCGACGCGGATCAGAATCGCAACCGGGAGCACCAGGACTGCGAGCGCCGCAACCGAGCGACGCAGGAAGGTCACCAGCCTCGGTTCCATGCTTATCCCCCTGAGGTTGGGTCTTGGGACGGGCGGGATAGTAGCACGCCACGGTTCAGGGTTCCCGGTGCCTGGTTCCGGGTTCGGTTCAGGGTTCCCGGTTCGGTTCCAAGGTTCATGGTTCCGTGTTCTGCGAGCGGCGGCGGGCTCGAACGCCCCGGTCGCCGAATCCAGCAGCGAACCCGAACCCAGCACCCTGAACCGAACCATGAACCCTGAACCGAACCCGGAACCAGGCACCCGGAACCGGGAACCGCGGGCATGCTACTATCCCTCGACCAAATCGGCTGCGTGACCCCGTTTTCGGCCGTGCAAGTTGCCAGGAGGCTGAACGATGGCTCTCACTCGCCACCATCTGACCGAGCAGCAGGCGCCCTGCGGGCGGATCGTCGACGCCGACGATTTCGAGGACCGCGACGAAGAAGCCCTGCTCACGCAGGAAATCGACTATGCATGCGGGTGCGTGTGCACCCGGCACCATTACCACGACGGCAGTGTCGCCTGCCGCATCGTGCACCATAACGGCATGGTGCTCACCGAGGAGCTCCTGGCGGCGGAGTGATCGAGCCCCGGGACGGAGGTCTGAATGTGGCTGTGACCCCGTCGTTCGACGTCATCCTGGTGGGCGGTGGCGGTGCAGGGTTGCGCGCTGCCATCGCCATCGCTGAATCCGCGCCCACCCTTCGCGTCGCGGTCGTATCGAAGGTCTATCCGATGCGCAGCCACACGGTGTCCGCCGAAGGCGGCGCCGCCGGTGTCATCGCTCCGGACGACAGCCACGACGAGCACTGCTACGACACCATTTCGGGAGGCGACTGGCTCGCGGATCAGGACGCCGTCGAGGCGTTCGTTCGCGAGGCGCCACAGGAGCTGCTGCAGCTCGAGCACTGGGGCTGTCCGTGGAGCCGCGAGCCCGATGGGCGGATCGCGGTGCGGCCGTTCGGGGGCATGAAGAAAATGCGGACGTGGTTCGCCGCCGACAAGACCGGCTTCCACATGCTCCACACGCTCTTCCAGACCTCCCTCAAATACAGCGGCGTCGTCCGTTACGACGAATGGTTCGTCACGAGGCTGCTCGTCGATGACGGCCGCGTGCACGGTGTGATCGCCATCGAACTGGCCACCGGACGGATCGAGGTCATCCCTGCGCGCGCCGTGATCCTGTGTACCGGCGGTTGCGGCAAGGTCTTTCCCTTCACGACCAACGCGGCGATCAAAACGGGCGACGGCATGGCGCTCGCCTACCGCGCCGGTGCGCCGCTCAAGGACATGGAGTTCGTCCAGTACCATCCGACCGGACTCCCCTTCACCGGCATCCTGATCACCGAGGCGGCGCGGGCTGAAGGCGGATACCTGATCAACAAGGACGGGTATCGCTATCTCCAGGACTATGCCCTCGGCGCGCCACAGCCGAAGCCGGTGCTCCGGACGATGGAGCTGGGACCGAGGGATCGGTTGTCGCAGGCGTTCGTGAAGGAGCTGGAGAAGGGACGAACGATCGACACGCCGTACGGGCCGGTGGTCCATCTCGATCTGCGCCATCTCGGGGCCGCCCTGATCAACCGCAAGCTCCCGTTCGTGCGCGAGCTGTGCATGAAGTATCAGAACATCGACCCGGTCAAGCAGCTCATTCCGGTGCGGCCGGTCGTGCACTACATGATGGGCGGCGTGCACACCGACATCGATGGCGCGACGCCGCTGAGGGGCCTGTATGCCGCCGGCGAAGTGGCGTGCGTCAGCATCAACGGTGCGAACCGGCTCGGATCCAACTCGCTTCCGGAATTGCTCGTGTTCGGCGCCCGTTCGGGACGGGTGGCCGCTGAGTACGCAGCGGGGGCGCCCGAGCCGGGGCGGCACGCCGAGGCGCAGCTCCGTGACGAACAGCGCCGGCTCGAGACCGAGCGGGTCCAGCCCGGCGGGCGCGAGCGGATTGCGGATCTCCGGCAGGAAATGCAGGCCGCGATGGAAGACAGCGCCGGGATCTATCGGACCGCCGCAGCACTGAGCCGCGGCGTCGACACGCTGCGCGCCCTGCAGGAACGTGCGCGCGATCTCCGGGTCGAAGATCAGAGCCGAACGTTCAACACCGAACGGATCGCGGCGCTGGAGCTCTCATTCATGCTCGACATTGCCGAGGCGATCGTCGCATCGGCTTTGCAGCGGCAGGAATCGCGCGGCGCCCACCAGCGAACAGACTTCCCCCGGCGAGACGACGACCGGTTCCTGGCGCATTCCATCGCCGAGCGTCAAACCGACGGGTCGTGCCGGGTCGGGTACCTTCCCGTCACGATTACCCGCTGGCCACCGGCAGAGCGCGTCTACGGCGAGCGTCCACCCGATCGGGGACTGAAGCATGAGCTCTCACATTACACTTCGAGTCGCACGGTACCGTCCTGAGGAGGAGGCCGAGAGCACGTTCGAGGATTACGAAGTGCCCTGTCCCCGGGACTGGGTCGTGCTCGATGGGCTCAATCACGTCAAGGACCAGATCGACGGCACGCTGTCGTTCCGGTGGTCGTGCCGGATGGGCATCTGCGGCAGCTGCGGCATGCTGGTCAACGGCGAGCCGAAGCTGACCTGCGCCACCTTCCTCGCCGACTACGCCCCCGGGCCCATTCGTGTGGAGCCGCTTCGCAATTTCCCCGTCATCCGCGATTTGATCGTCGAGCTCGGCGACTTCATGGGCAAGCTGACGCGCGTCAAGCCCTGGATAATCCGCCAGGTCGAAAAGCCCCTGTCGGACGGCGAGTACAGACAAACGCCCGAGCAGCTCGACGAGTACAAGCAATTCAGCATGTGCATCAACTGCATGCTGTGTTATTCGGCGTGCCCCATCTACGGGCTCGATCCGCACTTCATCGGGCCGGCGGCCATCGCGCTCGCGCAGCGCTACAACCTGGATAACCGCGACGAGGGAGCGTCCGAACGGATGCGGGTGCTCTCCGAGCACGACGGCATCTGGGGCTGCACCTTCGTCGGCGAGTGCACGAAGGTCTGCCCGAAGCACGTGGATCCCGCGGCGGCAATCCAGCGATACAAGCTGCAAGCGGCGCTCGACTGGGTCAAGGGCGTCGTTCTCCCGAGGGCTACGTCATGAATCAGCAGGTTGCCTACACGCCGTACCATCCCCGCTGGCATCGGCAGCGCATCTCGACGTATTGGTGGCTCGAACGCCCCTCCTACTTTCTGTTCATCCTCCGCGAGTTGAGCAGCCTGGCGGTGGCGTGGTTCGTCGCGTGGCTGCTGCTCCTGGTTCGCGCGGTCAGCGGCGGCGCCGCCGCTGACCAGCAGTTCCTCGAGTGGGCCGGGCATCCGCTCGTGCTGGCGCTGAACGTAGCCTGTTTCGCCTTCGTGTGCCTGCACGCCGTGACCTGGTTCAACCTGGCCCCCCAGGCAATGGTGGTCCACGTCGCCGGGCGACGGGTGCCGGGTTGGATCATCGCGGCGTCGAACTATGCCGCGCTGGCCTTCACGACCGCGGCTGTAGTGGCGCTGCTGCTGTTCCGGTGGTGAGCATGGAGGTCCGACGCCCGATTGAGCCGTTGCTCTGGCTGCTGTTCAGCGCCGGCGGCGTGATGTCAGCGCTGCTTGCGCCTGTCGTGCTCTTCCTGTTCGGAATCGCGTTCCCGCTCGGCTGGCTGGCGCCCCCCGACCATGCCCGGCTGCTGTCGGTCATCGGCCATCCGCTCGCGCGGGTCGCGATCTTCGTGGTGTGCTCGTTATCGCTCTTCCACTGGGCTCACCGCTTCCGCTACACGCTCTACGACGGGCTTCAGATCAAGCATCTGAACGAGGCGATCAATTCCGCCTGCTACGGCGGAGCGATTCTTGGGACGGTCGCGGCGGCTTACCTGGTGTGGCAGATTCCATAGGGCGACAGGGCGCCTCTTCAGGACCAGCGATTAGCGATTGAGGATTTCGATCGTGATGTCCTTGTACCAGACCTCCGCTTTCCCGCCGCCATGGATCTGGAGTCCGATGAGACCGTCGCGCGGAATCTTCGGATCTGCCTCGGTGTAATCGACTGTCTGCCGGCCGTTGATCGACAAACGGATGCGCGGACCTTCCGCCCGGATCTCGTAATCGTTCCAGTCGCCGGGTTTCAGAATCTCTTTGATCAATTCCGCAGCCGGCGCCACGAGCGTCTTGTTCCGGCGTGATTCGTCGTAGAGGCTGCCCCAGTACTTGTCCCCGAGGTCGGCCTGATAGCCGGACATCTCGTTCGGGGGTTCCTTGACGCGCTGGCTGCGGATCTGCACCCCGCCGTTGATGAATCCTTCGGTCCCGACCAGCTTGAACTTCGCGCGCAGCACGAAGTCGCCGAACGACCGGGTGGTCGTCAGGAACTCGTTGCGCGGGACTTGTGTGGACAGCGAGCCGCCGACGATGGCACCGTCCTGGATGCGCCAGGTTGTCTTGGTCTCTCCTTCCCAGCCCGTGAACGTGCGGCCGTCGAAGAGCGGCACGGGCTTCTGCGCGGCAGGCTGGAGAGGGCCCAGGGTCAGAGTCGTGAATGCGAGAACCGACGATGTCAGCAGCTTCATGTGCGGAGCTTATGTCAGAACGGGCGGAGGTTCCCGGAGCGCTGCGATCAAGGCGTTCGCTTCCGTGAGATCCGGAAGGTGATGCCCCTCGGTGAACGACGAGTAGACGTAGCCGAGCAACGTACGAGCATCGCCGGTGCGCCCCGTGCGCTGCCATACCCGCGCCAGGCTCATGGCGGCACGCAGTTCCCAGGCCTTGCTCTGCTGACGTCTGGCGATCGCCAGGGCCTGATTGAAACAGGCTTCCGCCTCGACGGTCGTGTCAGCCGAGGACGCGAGCAGTGCTTCTCCCTTCAACCGGTGCAGCTCCGCCTCCTGGAAACGGTCGTCGTTCGCCTCGACCGTCCGCAGGCCTTCGTCAAGGGTATCGAGCGCCTCCTGAAACCGGCCCATGCGCGTGTGAACGTAGCCGAGGATGCTGAGGTAATACGGGAGCGCCAGCCCATGGCCAGTGGCACGATACGCTTCGAGACCATCGAGAAACAGCGGAACACCTTCCACGCGCCCGTCGAGGAGCATGCCCGCTGCCTTGTACATCCGGCCCGTAGCGTGCCATGAACGCGAGCCCTGTTCGAGCGCAATGTCGATCTCGCCGTCTCCCGCCGCCTCGGCCTCCGCAGCGAGACGGCAGTGGTGATTCAGCCATCCGGCATGGTGGAGCACGTATCCCATGTGGAACGGCTGTCGGAGGCTCTCCGCAATCTCCCGCGCTTCCCTGATCCGGTTCAATGCCTGCTCGGGACATCCCAGGTACCACAGCGCGAGAGCGAGGTTGCAGCGAAACGTGATTCGCGCGTCGTGGCCGGTCAGCGCCGACCAGGCCTGCGCACGCTCCGGATCGTCGTAGTCGCTCAAGCCGCGCTCGAACGCGGCCCGCGCGCCGGTAAAGTCTCCGCGATAGAGCCTGGTCGCGCCGACTGGAAACAGGGCCTCGGCCGCACCACTCGGGTCTTCGAGCGTCTCGGCAATCTTCATCGTCTCGGCAGCCAGATCGACGGCGACGCGGAATTCGCCGCGGACGATGTGCCAGATCCACGTGCCCCAGGCGAGCACGAACAGCTGATTGCGATCGCCGACCCGTTCGCACAGCACGCGCGACCGATCCAGCACCGGGCCGATCTCGTCCGAGGGGTAGCCGCGCACCGCGATATATGCGGTGACGAGCGGCCCGAGGAACTGCAGCTCGAGACGATCGCGATCGACGGACGGCTCCAGGGTTTCCAGCAGCGCAAGTCCCCTCGTCAGATCCGCGATGGTCTCGATGTCGGCCGATCGATGCCGCGCGCGAAGCCCCGACTTGAGCCAGAACTCGACGCTGCGCGTCGTCAACCCGGCCTCGCCGAAATGGTGCGCGAGCAGTTCCGGCTCGGTCTCGGCGGTGTGCGCGAACCGTTCCTCGAGGGTCTCCGCGATGCGGCGGTGGTGCTTCTGACGCGTGGTCTTCACCATCGAGTTGTAGGCCGCGTCCTCGAGCAAGGCATGCTTGAAGATGTAGGTGCAGCGCGGCGGACGTCCCTTTTGAAAGAGGATCTCGGCGTCAATCAGCTGCGCGAGCTCGACTTCGAGCGTGGCTTCGTCTTTGCCCGACACGGCGGCCAGCAGCTCGTGACTGAATTCGCGGCCGATGGTGGCGGCCAGCTGGGCCAGCTCCAGTCCACCCTCCACCCGTCCGAGCCGCGCCATCACCAGGTCCTGGAGTGTCGACGGAATCTCGCGCGCAAACAGCACCCGGATTCGGCCGGTGTCGGTGCCGACCCGCTCGAGCGCGCCGGACTCCCGGACCAATTGCGCGAATTCCTCGACGAAGAGCGGCACGCCTCCGGTTCGATCGTGGAGCTGATCGATCATCGTGGGCGGGAGCGTCGACTCGATCCGCCGCTGGAGCATGACCGTCACCTCCTTGCGGGTCAACGGCGTCAGCGCGAGCGTGGTCTGGTTGGCGCTGACCGGCCACGGCGTCTTGAAATCGGGACGGAAGGTGAGCAGCGTGAGGATCGAATCCCGCTGGCTGGCGAGCACGAACTGCTGCAGGAACTCGAGCGTCGAGGCATCAATCCATTGCAGGTCTTCGACGATGAACAGCACGGTTCTGCGGGCCGCGTACGCGCGGAGCCAGTCACGGATCGCCGTGAGCGTGGCCTCTCGCTCCCGGGCCGGCGACAGTGTGATGGGCTTGTAGCCGGGGCCGAGCGGCAGGGACAGCAACGACGCGAACAGCGGAACGGTTTCGTCGTTCGCCAGGCCGAGCCCTTCGAGATGTGTGACGAGCCGATCGAATCGGCCCTCCGGGGATTCGATGTGGAGTGTGTCGGCCAGCCTCTCGAAGAAGTCGATGACCGGATACAGGCTGCTGTTCTGCCGCTGCGGCGAGCACCGCCACTCGACGATGGCCCACTCGGCGGCCGTTTCTTCGGACGAAGGTGCGGGATGCCGACCGGGCGTCGCGGCGCCCGCGCCAGGGGCTGATGCCTGCGCTCGCAGGTGCTGCTTCAGCGTGTAGACCAGCCGTGATTTGCCGAGGCCGGCTTCGCCCATGATCTGGACGACCTGCCCCATCCCCTCGGTCGCGCGCTCCCAGCGGCTCACGAGCAGGCTCACTTCGTTGTCGCGGCCAATGAGCGGCGTCAGACGATCGGGTTGCGTTCGTTCGAGCCGGCTCGTCCCTTCGAGCGCTTCGACGACTCGATAGGTCTCGGACCCAGGCAGCACCCCGCGGATCTCGCGTGTGCCGGCGCTCTCGCACTGGAAGTAGTCGCGGATCAGGGAGTAGGTCGATCCGGTACAGAGAACCATGCCGCGCTCGGCGATGGACTCGAACCGCGCCGCGACATTCGGGGCGTCGCCAGCGACCGAGACGCCTCCGGGTCGCACTTCGCCGATCGCGGTTCCCGTGTGCAGCCCGATCCACGGCGTCAGGTCGAGCCCGTCGCCGATCTGCGGATGTCGCCCTGGCGTCAGCTGCTCGAGGAGTTTAAGGCCTGCGCCGGCCGCCCGCCTGGCGGCATCTTCATGGGCGACCGGATAGCCGTAGCAGGCGACAAGGCCGCGGTAGCTGCGCTGCGTGATGGTGCCCCCGAAGCTTTCCACGATCTCCTCGCACACATGATCGAACGCGGCACGCAGCCTCGCCTGGTCCTCGGGATCAAGGGCGAAGAATGCCGCCGCGTCGAAGACCTCGGCGCTGCATGCCAGCATCGTGACCTGGCGCCTCTCCGCTCCCGCCGCGGCGCGACGGCCCGAAGAGGTGGCCCGTACCTGCGTCCGGGGTGCGGTCTCGCTGGTCGCATCCAACGCCGCCGACGGATCGAAAGCCGGTTGCGGACTCCCCGCGACCGCGGGCCCGGAAAGCGGAACCGAGTCCGACTGCTGCGAGTCGTGAAGCAGCCGGCGCAGATCGTCGGCGAAGTCTGACGCCGTCGTGTGCCGGTCCTGGGCCCGCTTCGAAAGGGCTTTCAGGCAGATGCGATCCAGCTCCGACGGAATGGTCGGAACGAGCTGACGCAGTGGCTGCGGTTCGTCCTGCTGGATCTGACGCACGAGCTCACGCCGATCGAACGAGCGGAACGGCACTCGCCCGCAGAGCAGCTGGTAAAGCACGACGCCGAGACCGTAAATGTCGGTACGGCCGTCGATGCGGTGCGCCAGCCCGAGCGCCTGCTCCGGGGCCATGTATTGATAGGTGCCGGAAATCAGACCGAGCTCACCGCCGCTGACCGTCTCGTCCAGGCCGAGTCCGAAGTCGATCAGCACCGGGCTGCGCCCGCCGGCCATGATGACGTTCTCGGGCTTCACGTCGCGATGGATCGTGGCGCGCGTGTGCGCGTACGCGAGCGCGTCGGCGATCTCCGCGACCACCCGGACCGTCTCCCGCCAGTCCGGACGCGAGCCTCGCAGCCACTGGTGCAGGTTCGGGCCTTCGAGATAGTCGGAGACGACGTAGATCAGACCGTCCTGGACGCCAACGTCGTGCACCGTCACGATTCCAGGGTGCCGCAGCTGTGCGAGCCGCCGCGCCTCGGCCTGGAAGCGCTCGACGTCGACCTCGGTCGCCCGGGCGCCGGCGTTGAGGACCTTGACCGCTACGGGACGCCTCAGCTCACGATCCTGGGCAAGGAAGACCTGGCCGTATCCTCCGGTGCCAAGCGAGCGTTCAATGACGTATCGGCCGAGAGTCTGCGGCGACTGGCCGGCATTGGGCGGTTGCGGGCGCGGCGGATCCGTGGACCGGCCGACCTGCACGGTCTCGCTTTCGGGACGAGGGTTTGACTGGTCGTCAGCCACGGGCTACCCGCCTCGGAAGAAATCGAGGGCCAACTCGGTCCACGGGAGCTGATCGTAGAAGAGGACGACCAGGAACGTCACGACGTAAAGCCGCGATATCCAGACCTGCCGATCTTCGACCTGCGCCAGCCCCATCACCACCAGCAGCCAGCCAAAACCAGCCACCGGCGCGAAGGCATAGGTGATGCCGCAGAAGGCCAGCAGGACGATGTGCCGCCATGGTCCCGTCCGCCCCGGAGGGGCCAGCATCATGGCGGCGACCAGTGCCTCGAGCGCCACGATACCCCAGGTGGAGAACGTTGCGAAGGCGCGAAGCCGGGGCGGCTCCCGGACTTCTGGCGGATCGGTCAATTCCGCGCCATGCGGCAACGGGACGACGGCTTCCCGGTTCGCATCGAGCTCGGCCTTCGAGAGGCCGCCAACGAGCTGTGTCGCCGCCCCGAACCGCGGATCGGTCAGGAGCGTGACCCGGAAGAATCGTCCGTCAATGAAGTCGGGAGAGAGTGCGACTTTCCACAACACCGCGAACGCGAACGCCAGGCCGATCAGCAGCCGGCTCGAACCAGCGAGACAGCTCCGCGGATCCGGGGTCCGGAGCGCCAGCGCGACGGCGAGCACCCAGTAGCACAGCAGGTAGATGTGGTTATCGGCGAGTGGCCAGTCGTTGGCGATGCGGATCGCCACCAGCAACGCCAGCGCGCTCCACACGGCCCGGTCCCGCAGCGCACGCGGAAAGAGAAGGACGAGCACGCCGGCAGCGAGGATCACCGGGCTCACGAACCATGGCCCCATGGGTCGCAACAGCAGAGCGATGGCCGTGAGCCGCAGTGCCGTATCGAAGTGCGCGGTGTCGGTGGGACGCAGGTCGAGGGGACCGGGCTCGACCGATATCGTGTGTCCGGCCGGCTGGCCGCTGTTACGCGGACTCCCAGGCCACCTCAGACTGTGGCTGTCCCGGAACCACACCGTCCGCATGGACCGCTCGTCAGCGCACCAGCGTCGGCTCCGGAGGCGCCATGTAGGTGAACACACGGAGCGGGCGTTCGGAGGCGCGAAGCGTCGTCCGATCAAAATCGGTACGCCAGACGGTGATTGTCACGCGTGACACGCTGCGCTGGTACCGGCGCTCGCGCTGCACGACCCCTTCCGCCAGCGATCGGAGCATCCAGCCGGCGGGAAAAGCCGCGGCGCGCGCCGCAGCTGTCTCGAGTGACGGAGGGATCTCGAGCGCCTCGGATCGCTCGGTTCCTTCCATGACCACGTCGAGGCGCCGATAAGCGTTGTGATCGAGGGTCGCGAACATGCCGAACCCGCCTCCCTTCCACGGTGTGAGGTCGGCGGTCCCTGCGAGCACAATCTGAACGACCGCCACGACGGCCAGCAGGAAGGCGGGGGCGGTTCGAGGCGTGATCACGGAGTGTGGGTGCCTCCGCCGGATTACTGCGCGGTGCCCCAGCTCTGGTTGTAGGCGTTCGCGATGGCCTGCACCTGGCCGTCGACCCCAGCCCATGCACTGGTAGCAGCCGGAAGCTGGTTTTTCTTGATGAATGACTGGAGCCGGCTCGCACGCGACAGGAGCTGCTGCGCTTCGCCGGAGCTCGGCTTCCCATCCTTGACCCGGCTCTTGAGCGCTTTGGCCTCCTTCACCCAGTCGTCCGCTTCCTGGATGATCTCGGCGCGCGCCGCCTTGTCAATCGTCGTACTCTTCTTCAGGTCCGCATCGAGCGACTTCTTCAGCTGCGAGGCCGACTTCGACAGCATCTCCGCCGTCTCGGCGACCTCTCCGTCACCGATCCGGCGCACGGGCGCATTCTCCGCCAGCGGGAACGGCGCTCCATAAGCGCCACCGAGGGCCTTCAGATCCGTTGCGAGGCGATTCCACTCGCTCTCGCCCCTGGTGCCGGGCGCGTGCTGGCGAAAGAAGTTGTCGATGGATGTCCCCTGCTTGAGGAGCGTGGCGACTTCGGCGCTCGCGGCGTAGTCCGGTTTCAGACGCTCCTCGAGCCGATCGATGTTCTTCTGGAAGTCGTCGAGGAAGTTCTTGACGTTGACTTCCCCGTTCGGTCCGCGGAGGACCTTGTTCTTGAGATCGCTGTCGAGGGCGTTGTCGAACTTGTCGCGTGCGTCCTCGATCCGCGCGACGAGCGCTTTGACGTCACGGTCCGTGAGGCGATCCTGCGCGAAGGCGGTCGTGGAGATCGCGCACACGGCTGCAGCGGCGAGTATTGCGTGCTTCATGGTCGAACCTCGTGCTTGTGCCTGAAGACTACGCAACAGCACTGCCACGGCCTGACCATGAGATTTCGGCCCGATCGCGCCCGATCCCGCCTTCGGGTGCGACAAAACTCCGGCGAGACGCCCGCGAGCCACCACGGGGCGTGGGGGCGCCGCGGCTAGCTCGAGCAGTCCCTGGTCGCTTATCGCTGGTCCAGAATCCCGAGTCCTGGGTCGCCGGTCCAGCGTCCCGGGTCCCGACTCAGGACCAAGGACAGGGAATACCGGACCAAGGACACAGGACCAGCGCCTCGGGATCAGCGGCTAGGGATTAGCGATTGCGTAAGCTCCCGTCTTCGTTTTTCTCAGAAATGCAGTCTCGACGAGAACCTCGAGGATCGCATCGCATTGGATCTGATCGACGCCCCATAGCCGCTGAGCCTGCCAGGGAGTCAGCTGGAGCCCCGGAAGCTCGAGGTATTCCGCCTTGATCCTGTTGACCAGCGCCGCCGTCGGCGTTCGTGGAAGAGAAAGGTCTGGTGTTTCCATAGTCGCCATCGTCGTTCCCCGTGCAATGTGCGTGTGCAGACCACGATGTACGCGACGAGTGGCAATCCAATGACAATCGCCGCAATTCGGTGCAACGCCCGAAGCTCGGGCGCTCTGGCCCGCGCTCGCTCGAGCCCGATCCACCCTCACGGTTAGAATCCCCGGATGCGACGCTGGATCCCCACCGTTCTCCCCCTGCTCGGCCTGCTGCTGTTGTTCCCGGTCAGGCAGTCGGGCGGCCAGACAACGAAGCCGGAGTCTCAGGCGGACGCCGCTGCCCCGCGGCCTTCACGAGAGCCGATGACCGTGATGACCTTCAACATCCGGTACGGCACCGCGAAAGATGGCGAGAACGAATGGTCGGCGCGGCGCGAGATGCTCTTCGACGTGATTCGCAACGCGAACCCCGATCTGCTTGGCCTTCAGGAAGCCCTCGATTTTCAGATCGACGAGATCATCGCGGCCGTTCCGGGGTACGCGGTCGTTGGTGTAGGTCGAGACGATGGGGCGGAGAAGGGCGAGTACTCGGCAATCCTGTTCCGCACGGATCGGTTTCACGTGGCGGAGGCCGGCACGTTCTGGTTCTCCGACACGCCCGCGGTCGTCGCGTCAAAGTCATGGGGCAATCAGATCACGCGTGTCTGCACCTGGGCCCGATTCATCGATCGCGATGGCCGGGGTCTGTATCACTTCAACCTGCACCTGGATCACCAGTCGCAGCCGTCGCGCGAACGCAGCACCGTCCTGCTGCGCGCGCGGATCGACACGAGGACCGTGCCGGATCCGGTCATCGTGACCGGTGATTTCAACGTGGGTGAAGCGAACCCCGCGCTCGCCACACTGACGCTCCCGGCGGGCCCAGTTGCGCCGGCGTTCCTCGACACGTTCCGGGTGCTGCATGCCGACGTGAAGGACGCCGGAACGTTCTCGGGGTTCAAGTTCGGGACTGGCGGACCGGACAAGATCGACTACGTGCTGGTGCAGCCGGGGACCGAAGTGATGAGCGCGGAGATTGTCAGCTACAGCCGGAATAACCGGTATCCGTCAGACCACTTCCCTGTGACCGCGCGGGTGCGCCTGGTGGAGGCGCGGTAGGGTGAGCCCATGAAAGCCACGTACGTCGTCCTTGCCGCGCTGCTCACAGGTTCGCTAGCGGCGCGGCAGCGCGGGTCAGCCGACCGCCCGCGGGAGAGTCGGATCCCGACTGGAACCACATCGCTCTACGCAAGAGACATCGGACGCGGACAGCCACTCCTCGTGCTGCATGGGGGACCCGATTTCGACCACGGTTATCTCCTGCCCGATCTCGATCGGCTGGCGGATGCGTTCCTGCTGATTTACTACGACCAGCGCGGGCGGGGCCGTTCCGCGGACGGCGTGCGCGCCGAAGACGTCACGCTGCGGTCCGATGTCGAGGACCTCGACCGGGTGCGCGAGTACTTCCAGCTGGGGTCGACGGGACTGCTCGGGCACTCGTGGGGCGCCGTTCTCGCGCTCGAGTACGCCCTCCGCCATCCAGATCGGGTGTCGCACCTGATCCTGATGAACCCGGCGCCAGCCTCAGCGTCCGACGTAGCCGACCTCCGCCGGTACTATCTCGAGAAGATCGGCGCCGCCGGGATGAGCCGTCAGCGCGCTCTCGTCCAGAGCGCCGCGTATCAGCAGGGCGATCCGGAAGCGGTCGCTGCGCGCTACCGCATCCACTTCAAGCCAGCCCTGAAGCGCCCCGAACACTACGAGAAGCTGATGGCGACGATGAAATCGGGATTCGTCGCCCAGGGGAAGCAGGGCATCGTCAAGGCACGGGCGGTCGAGGACCGCCTGATGCACGACACCTGGGAGCTCACCGCCTACGACCTGATGCCGAAGCTGGCGAGCCTCAGGATGCCAACCCTGGTGATATGGGGTGACTACGATTTCATCCCGGCCAGCATCCCGACTCACATCGCTCAGGCGATTCCCGGGAGCCGGCTGGTCACACTGAAGGACTGCGGGCACTTCGCCTATCTCGAATGTCCGTCAGAGGTGCGCGCGGCTCTCGATGAGTTCCTGCGGGGGATGCCGAGGAAGTGATCTCGCGGTCAGTCGCGCTGCAATCGCAACTGGCCGGAAGGCCAGATTAACGCTGCTGGTAAATGCGAATGTAGTCAACTTCCAGCTGACGGACCAGGGTCTGGCTGGACAGGACCGAACCGACGCTTCGCTCCCACTGATTGTCGATCATCATGTGCAGGATCAGCTGCATGGGCCCACTTTCGATCGTGGTGGTGTTGCCGTTGAACTGACCGCATTTGACCCCGTCGATGTACCAGGCAACGTAAGTGGGTTGCCAGTCGAGCCCGAACCTCACCCAGTCGGTCGAGTAGTTCCTGACCTGACAGGCGCCGTTGTTGCCCGCGCCGGTGTTCACCCGATAAGACGAGCTCCGATTGTTGTAGTGATAGTGCATCCAGATCGTCTCGGGCTGGCCGCCGAGTATTTCGACGATGTCAATCTCGGTCGCGTAGTCGAAGCTCGGGTTGGTCGGCAGCATCCAGAACGCCGTGAAGAACCCGGCTGTGCCTGGAAACTTCATGCGCGACTCGATGTACCCGTAGGTGAAGGCGAACAAGTACGGCGAGCCGTTGTCGGCCCGCGGTCGTGCGGTCGAGACGAGGCCGGCCTTGTAAGTGCACTGTCCCTGGTAGCACGCGTTGTCCGCAAGCGGCGGGGAGAGCGGTTCTGCAACGAGCTTGGCCGTGCCGTTGCTGACTTGCACTTGTGAGGGCTGATAGTGCTCCTTGCCGGTATTGAACGAAGACGTGCAGCCGCCGAAGTTCCAGTCGAAGCAGGGCGTGAGCTTGGTGGTGTCGAGGGAGGTGCCGTTGAACTCCTCGGCAAAGGCCAGCGTCCACTGCTTGCCACCTGCCGCCGGCGCAGGCGGAAGCGGGACACAGTTCGGCGGCGCACCGATTTGCCCGGCCGGGCAGCTGCTCGCGACAGGCCCGTTCACAATCCGCAGGTTTGTCGGCGGTTGCGGCGGGTTTGTTTGTGCGATTGCCGCCAACGGCGCCGCAGTGTGGACGACCAAGGCGACCAGGACGAACCGTCCGAGCGTAGGCGTCGTCATTCAGGAGTCGCACCGACCGGAGCAATTCGGGTGCCGTTCTGGCGACTATTGGAACTCGTTCTGATTCAGTGAAGGCGCGCGAGAACTGGTTCGCCGGGCGGTGACAGCGGGGTGCGGGACCGCCGAATCCGTAATCCGGTTTTCGTTCGATCTGCTTACCTGCTCAGCGGCTCCGGGACCAAAGTGCGGTAGAACTCGATGCTGGTTTGGTGTGAGGCGACAGCGCTTTTTGCCGAGGCTTGGGCCTGCCACAACCGACGCACTTCCTGTAGGACTCGTCCATATTCGGGAGTGACATCTCCACCGCGCCATTCGTACACCGCATTCCCGCTCCATTTTCGGCCACGGAACGGCGGCAGATATCCCCGGCCAATCTCTCTGGTGTAGCGCTGGTAATCGGATGTCGAGATCCGGCCGCCTTTCAACTCCGTCGCGAAGAAATGCGACAGTGCGTCGAGGGTTGTCCGTCGCAGAGCTTCCTGCGCTGCTTTGATCGTCGGGTCGGTGACGAATGCCGCGTACTCGTTGCGACGGCGTTGCTCGATGTACCAGCCTTCTGACCGAGGCACCGCGACTCGCTCCCCTGCCAGCTGGCGCCTGACCTGTTCCCGCGAGACCATCATCACATCGCGATAGCTACCGATGATTCTTTCCCGCTCGCGGAGGGCCGCCGCTTCCGCCTCGTCATACGCGGCGCGCGCGGCCATGAGCATGGCGACGGTCGACATCAAAGAAAGTGTGCGTGGGACTTGGCGATGTGTTCGGCAGCGATGCCGTCACTGATGCAGGGGGATTCGCCGGTTTCGCGCTGGTCGGGTTACTACCGGGCGTCTCACACGCGCTGACGGTTCCGGCGAGGGCGGCCACAGCGAGGAGGAATTTCCGCATGAGTTCGCGCCTCCAAGTCCAGGAACGGCCGATGACATTGGCCGTCGCCTGTCAGACACCACGATCAACGATTTGACGTGCTTCTTTCCGCCTCGTCACCTCGCCCGGCAGGCTGAAACCACTCAGGCCGGTGAACAAACTCGGGTACGTCAACCTCGAAATCTTCGGCAATGATGTAGTCATCATGATCGATCAGGAAGACGATCGCCCGCTCTGGGGTTCTCGGAGACTTCGGACTGAACACTGGAACGCGAAGTCGGCGGAACACGGTCAAGACCGGCTCATGAAGTTGCGCGGGCATCGTCAGGCCCATCGGAGCTTTGCTTGGATCCGGGAACTGAACGTAGTTCCGGAGGTCGCCTTCGGAGACGTTCGGCAGGGAGAGCCCCATCAATCCGTCCAGAAACGCTCCCGGATCGAACGGCGCGTTCACAAAGACGGTTGACCGTTCCGCGAAGTCCCACAACAGGGGATGGTCTTCTTCGAATCGCCAGTCCACAACTTCACGTTTAGGGGAAAGACGGAACGCCCACGGCCGGACTGACCGGACGGTCACTTCACGCTTGCCGCCTTCATATGACGAGAAGCCCCAGTCCTCGCCGCGCTGGACAGCTGAGACATACTGGGGATGCTCCCACCACGGATAGAAGCGAACCACCAGTTCCGCAGTCCCGCCGTTGGAGGACAGCATGCCTCCCGACTTGATGAACTCGGCATCGATGTGGCTGAAACGTCCGAGGATGTTGCGATAGTTTGTCCAAGCCATCGTTGATCTCTAACTTAACGGACTCGATGTCTCCAAGCGCCAGGCGCC
>Ga0114129_10000201_pt1 | contig 66395 bp, 60 predicted proteins | sample RhiMetdeltSRZDD1_FD_80071 | JGI IMG/M metagenome (GOLD analysis project Ga0114129, IMG submission 80071) | Populus rhizosphere microbial communities from Tennessee, USA - Rhizosphere MetaG P. deltoides SRZDD1 (version 2) (version 2) | ecosystem: Host-associated > Plants > Roots > Rhizosphere >...
ATCGCGGGCCACCGCTCGGTCGAGCCCGGGTCGTCCGCCGTGCTCGACGCCCTCGGCCTCGACCCGGTCATCGATCTGGACCTGCGCCTGGGCGAGGGCACCGGGGCGGCGCTGGCCCTGCCCGTGGTCGAGGCCGCCGTCCGGGTCCTGCGGGAGATGGCCACGTTCGACGAGGCCGGTGTCAGCGACAAGCGCTGAGACGCGGCGCCACCGGGGTGCCAAGGTGTGCCCAGCCCGCGGCGCTACCCTGGTTTTCTTGTGAGCGACCGGTTCCACGAGCCCGAACGGTCGCCGGCGAGCGATCCCCGGCGGGTCTTCATCCCCGCCCCCTCCGCCCCGGCCCGGAGCGCAGGCCGGTCGAGCGCGCCCCCGCGCCCGGCGCCGTCACCGGGTGGCGGCGGCAGCGCGCCGCCCCGCCCGCCACGCGACCACCGATCCCGCGAGCCCCGCGGCGTTCCCCCCGCCGGGGCACCGCCCCGTACCGATGGCGGCCGGCCGTGGTGGCGGCGCCTGCGCTGGAAGCGGGTGCTGCTCATCCTGTCGGTGCTGATCGTGCTGGCGCTCGTGGCGAGCTTTCTGTACGCCCGCAGCATCTTCAACCGCATCGAGCGGGTCGAGGTCAGCTCGTCGCTGACGTCGTCCTCCAGCGGCACCAACTACCTCATCGTCGGCTCCGACACCCGCGAGAACGTCACCGAGGAGGGCGACGCCGGCTTCAACGGTTCCGAGGCGCCGAGCGGCCAGCGGTCCGACACGATCCTCGTGCTTCACCTCGAGGGCGGCAAGGCGAAGATGCTGTCGATCCCCCGCGACCTCTACGTGCCGATCGCCGGCACCGACGGCAGCCAGAAGATCAACGCGGCCTACAACGGCGGCCCCACCCGGCTGGTCGACACGGTCACCCAGAACTTCGACATCCCGATCGACCGCTACATGGAGGTCGACTTCGTCAGCTTCGCCGGCCTGGTCGACGGCCTGGGCGGCATCACGATCGACTTCCCCTTCCCGGCCCAGGACACCGAGTCGGGCCTGTTCGTGATGGAGACGGGACCGGTCGAGCTGAACGGCGACCAGGCCCTGGCCTACGTCCGCTCCCGCCACTACCAGGAGCTCAAGGACGGCGAGTGGGTCGAGGACCCGACCGCCGACCTCGGCCGCATCCAGCGCCAGCAGAAGTTCCTCACGGTGGTGTTCGGCAAGCTGAGCGACACCCGCAACCCCTTCGCCCTGGCCCGGGCGGCCAGCGGCATGGCCGGCGGCCTGCGCATCGACGACGAGATGACGTTCACCGACGCGCTGAAGCTGGGCTGGGGCATGCGGGGCATCACGCCCGAGGCCCTGCCGCCGCTGCCGGTCGACAACGATCGCAACGAGTCGGGCGCGGTGCTGATCCTGCGCGACGACGAGGCCCAGCCCATCCTCGACGAGGTGCGCTGACGCCTAGAGGAACAGCACGTTCGGGTTGAGGATCCCGTCGGGGTCCAGGGCCCGCTTCACGGCCCGCATGGCGTGGACCTCCTCGGGCGAGCGGTCGCGGTCCAGCCAGGCCTTCTTGACCGTGCCGATGCCGTGCTCGGCGCTGATCGAGCCGCCGGACTCGACCACCAGGCCGAGCACCAGGTCGTCGACCCCGTGGTCGTCGGCCGGCGGCCCCACGACGTTGACGTGGACGTTGCCGTCGCCGACGTGGCCGAACAGCAGCGTGCGCGCCCCGGGCCGGGCGGCCGTGAGACGCTCGACCACGTCGGCGCAGAAGGCCGCCAGCCCCGCGGTCGGCAGCGTGACGTCCAGCTTGTGGACCACGCCCAGCGCCCCGCCGGCCTCGGAGTGGGCCTCGCGCCATCGCCACAGCCTGGCCCGGTCGGCCCGCTCGGTCGCGACCGCGGCGTCGATCACGCCGTCCCGTCCGTCGAGGGCGGCGGCCAGCGCCGGCACCGGGTCGCCCGGGCCGTCGGCCTCCACGAGCAGGTAGGCCCCGGCCTCGGGCGCCACCGGCGGCGGCGCGCCCAGGTGGTCGGCGACGAGGCGCAGGCTCGGGCCGGTCATCAGCTCGAGGGCCGACACCCCGGCCACGTCCCGACGCAGGCCGGCGGCCGCCTCGACCGCGCCGGCGACGGTCTCCATCCCGACCAGCGCGGTGACCACCCGGGCCGGCGGCGGGACCAGGCGCAGCCGGGCGGCCGTGACGACGCCGAGGGTGCCCTCGCTGCCGCACAGCAGCTGCGCCAGGTCGTAGCCCGTGTTGTCCTTCACGAGCCCCGACAGCCGGCTGACGACCTCGCCGGTGCCGAGCACGGCCTCCAGCCCGACCACCTGGGCACGCATGGCGCCATAGCGCAGGACCCGCACGCCCCCGGCGTTGGTGGCCACCATCCCGCCGACCGTGGCCGAGTCCCGGGCGCCGAGGTCGACGCCGAACGCCAGCCCCGCGTCCCCCGCCGCGGCCTGGAGCGCCGCCAGGGTCACGCCGGGGCCCGCGGTGGCCTGGGACGCCAGCCCGTCGACCTCGACATCACCGAAGCGCCCGAGGCTGACCACGACCTCGCCGACCAACGGGACCCCACCGCCCACCAGGCCGGTGTTGCCGCCCTGGGGCACGAGCGCCACCCGGTGCCGGCGGGCCAGGCCCACTACCGCCGCGACCTCGGCGGTGGTCCCGGGCCGGAGGACGGCCGGCGCCTGGCCCCGGAACCGCCCGGTCCAGTCCACGGCGTAGCCGGCGGTGACGTCGGGGTCCGTGAGGACGTGCTCGCCACCGAGCGCCTCACGGCAACCGGACACGAACGCGGCGGCGGGCGGGGGACGCACGCGCGCCACGCTACGGGCGGGCGCGCTCAGGCGGGCGCCGGGACGATCCGGCCCCGCGCCTCGCCCAGGGCGAGCACCTCGCCGCCCGGCAGCGTCGCCGAGGCCCGGAGCACGACCTCGTCGCCGTCCTCCAGGAAGGTGCGCTCGACCCCGGCCACCGCCAGCGGCTCGGCGCCGTTGCGGGTCAGCTCGATCAGGCTGCCCTGGCTGCCCGGGTCGGCGCCCGACACCGTGCCCGACGCGAACAGGTCGCCCGTCCGCAGCGGCGCACCGTTGACGGTCATGTGAGCGACCTGCTGGGGCATCTGCCAGTAGAGGCCGGCGAACGACGTGCGGCTCACCACCTCCTCGCCCTCGCCCCCGGCCGGGGCCAGGGCGACCGACAGGTCGAGCGCCAGGCCCCAGTTCTCGACCCGGCGCAGGTAGGGCAGCGGCGCCGGGTCCTGGACCGGGCCGGGCACGCGGCAGGCCGCGACCGCGTCCAGCGGCGTGATCCAGGCGGCGAGCGTGGTGGCGAACGACTTGCCCAGGAAGGGACCGAGCGGCTGGTACTCCCAGGCCTGGATGTCCCGGGCCGACCAGTCGTTGACCAGCGCCAGCCCGAACACGTGGGCCGGCGCGTCCGCCACCGGCACCGGCCGGCCGAGCTCGGAGGGCACGCCCACCACGAAGCCCACCTCCAGCTCGATGTCGAGCCGGGCGCTGGGGCCGAACGCCACCTCGTCGCCCACCCGGCGCTGGCCGGCGGGCCGGGCGATCGGTGTCCCCGACACGACGACCGAGCCAGCCCGGCCGTGGTAGGCGACCGGCAGGTGCCGCCAGTTGGGGAGCAGCGGCTCGGCGTCGGGGCGGAACAGCCGGCCGAGGTTCGTGGCGTGCTCGATCGAGCTGTAGAAGTCGACGTAGTCGGCCACCTCGAACGGCAGGTGCAGCGTCGCGTCCGCCAGCGGCACCAGCGCCGGTTCGACGGCGGGCCGGTCGCCCGGAGACGTCACCAGCTCGGTGAGCAGGGCCCGCACGTCGGCCCACGCCGCGGGCCCGGCCGCCAGCAGCGGGGTGAGCGACGGGGCGCCCAGCGGTTCGGCCCACGCGCCGAGCCCGCCCGCGTCGGCCGCGGCCAACCGGGCCAGGTCGAGGACCCGGTCGCCGATGCGCACGCCCGGCCCCCGGGCCCCGCCGCCGGTCGAGAACACGCCGTAGGGCAGGTGTCCGGCCCCGAACCCGGAGCCGTCGGCGCCCGGGACCCAGGACCCCGGCGTCACAGCAGGCCCCGCGCCGTCAGCTCCCGCACCGGGTCGTCGACCGAGGGCGTGGTCACCGACGCCACCAGCTCCCGGGAGCCGCCGACGCGGTCCACGAGGGGCGCGGCGTCCGCGCCCTCCGCGGACAGCACCTCGGCCACCGCGGGGGGCGATGCGCCGCTGCGGGTGGCCGCCGCTGCGGCCAGCAGGTTGACGAACCCGTGGCGGGGCCCGGTGTCGCCGGACTCCCGAAAGGGCCGGTGGATGTCGCCAGCGGCCTTGAGCACGAGCTTGCGCTCGTGGCAGCCCACCAGCACCGCCGCCAGCCACTCGCTCGTCGGCACGGCGTAGCGGCTCGGGCCACTGGCGCGCACCTTCACCCGGTGGCCGGCCTCGGCGATGGCGTCGAGGGCGGAGGCGAGGTCGTCCTGCGGGCCGACGTCGACGTAGCGGCGGACCCGCCCGGGCGACAGCGGCAACTGGGCGCCGGCCGGGGTCTCGACGTGGACCAGGCCGGGGGTCGTGAACACCTGGCGCCATCCCGACGAGCCGTTGTAGCCGACGACCCCGATCGCCTCGGGCGCCGGGACGCCGCCGGCCACGCACGCTGCCAGCTCGGGCAGGCGGGTGGCCGGGCACAGGAACGGTCCGGCCACGCGGCGATGCGGCCCCGACGCCACGTCCGCGTAGGCGTGCAGGGCCTCCGCCATCGTCCGGCTGGCCGGGGGGAACAGGGATCCGTCGTCGAAAAGGCGCTCGAGAACCGCGTAGAGGGGGCTTGGCAACCTTTGCACCTCCGGAAAGCGGAGGTTAGTGTCCGCCCATCGGTGACCGAGGCGTCAGCGCCTCCCGTCACGGAATTGGAACAAGACATTACCGAGGGGAAGCAGGGCGTGACGGTCCGCTCTGTCGGACCGGCCTCGTCCCGTCCCGCCCCGCTCCGGAGCCGCCGGTGGCCGAGCAGTCCAAGACCGTCGATGCCGCGTTGACGTTGCTGACGCTGCTCGCCGACCAGGACGGCGAGCCGACGGCCGCCTCGCTGTCCCGGGTGCTCGGCATGTCGCGCACGGCCGTGGCCCGGATGCTCGCCACGCTCGAGGCCCACGGGCTCGCCCGCCGGACCGACCAGGGCTGGCGGCCGGGGCTCGGCCTGCTGGCGCTGGCCGCCGGGATCGAGCCCCAGCTCCGCGCCCTGGCCCGCACCGAGCTCGAGGCGCTGGCAGCCCGGTTCCGGGAGACCGCCGTGCTCACCGTCCGCGACGGCGACGAGGCCGTCGTCGTCGACCAGGTGATAGGCGCCGCCGGCGTCGTCCAGGTCCACTACCGGACCGGCACCCGCCACCCGGTGGATCTCGGCGCCGGCGGGCGGGCCCTGCGGGCCGACGGCACGGGCGCGGTGTTCTCCCGGGGCGAGCTGGAGGCCGGGGTCCGGGGAGTCGCCGCCACCGTGGTGGGCGTCGACGGCCGGCCCCAGGCCAGCGTCGCCCTGGTCACGCCCGAGCACCGGTTTCCCGACGACGACGTGGCCGCGGCCGCGGTCACCGAGGCCGCCCGCCGGATCAGCCTGGCCCTCGCCCGCGACGCGCCGGCCCCGCGGCCGGCGCCGTCTCCCCCATCCCACCGAGGAGGACGCGATGCCCCACTACCAGCGGGTCGGTGACATCCCGCCCAAGCGTCACACCCAGTTCCGCTCGCCCGACGGCGACCTCTACGCCGAGGAGCTGATGGGCTCGGAGGGGTTCTCGTCGTCCTCGTCGCTGCTGTACCACCGGCGCCCGCCCACCGCGATCGTCGGGGCGGAGTCCGTGAACGGTGCGGCCGGCGCCGACCTGCGGCCCAACGAGCCACTCCTCCCCCGCCACCTGCGCACGAGCGACCTGCCCGAGAGCGCCGACCTGGTGATCGGCCGCCACCTGCTGCTGGCCAACGACGACGTGCGCCTGTCCGTCGCCCGGCCCACCGGGCCCAGCGGCCTGTACCGCAACGCCACCGGCGACGAGGTCGTCTACCTCCGCACCGGGCTCGCCCGGCTGGAATCGTCGTTCGGCGCCCTCGACGCCGGGGCCGGCGACTACGTCGTCGTTCCCACCGGCACGACCCACCGCTGGGTGCCGACCGGGGACGATCCTGTCCAGGCCCTCGTCATCGAGGCCCGCGGCCACGTGGGCGCGCCGGCCAGGTACATGTCGGCCACGGGCCAGTTCCTCGAGCACAGCCCCTACTGCGAGCGCGACCTCCATGCCCCGACCGAGCCCCTGATCTCCGACGACCCGGGCGAGCCGGTGGACGTCCTCGTGCGCCAGCGGGCCGGGCTCACGCGCTACCGCTACGCCCACCACCCCTTCGACGTCATCGGTTGGGACGGCTGCCTCTACCCGTACCGGCTGTCGATCCACGACTTCGAGCCGATCACCGGCCGGGTCCACCAGCCGCCGCCGGTCCACCAGACCTTCGCCGGCCCGCACTTCGTGGTCTGCAGCTTCGTGCCCCGCAAGCTCGACTACCACCCCCTGGCGGTGCCGTCGCCGTACAACCACGCCAACGTCGACAGCGACGAGGTCCTCTACTACTGCGACGGCGACTTCACGAGCCGGCAGGGCTCCGGGATCGGCGCCGGGTCGATCAGCCTGCACCCCGCCGGCTTCACCCACGGCCCCCAGCCGGGCTCCGTGGAGCGGTCGCTCGGCCAGGAGACGACGAGCGAGCTGGCCGTGATGATCGACACGTTCCGCCCGCTCCTGCTGGCGGACGCGGCCCGGGACTGCGAGGACGCGGACTACCCGTGGTCGTGGGCCCGCCAGGCCTGACTCAAACGGCCGGCGCCCCGACCGCCTCCCGGTAGAGGCTGCGGTCGACGAGCGCCTCGTCGGGCAGCGCCTCCTCGTAGCGGATGCCGCCCACCACGGCCAGCGCGTCCTGGATGCGGGTGGTCGTGCCCGCGCGGACCTCCCAGTCGAACAGCGGGCCCGGCCCGGCCCGGACGCGGGCCTCGTCGTCGCCACTGGCGTCGGCCACGGCGGCCACCGCCTCGTCGCTCCAGCCGTCGGCCAGCCAGGTGTTGATCGACCGGACGACGGCCCGCACGTAGGCGACCCCCACCGCCCGGTCGGCGCCCAGCAGGCGAGCGCCGAAGACCGTGCCGTCGATGGCCTCGCTGGCCGGGAACGTGGCCAGCTGCATCAGTCCCTCGTCGCCGGCCACCGCCGCGGCCTCGGGCTCGGGCAGCCAGGCCATGCTGACGCTGGCGTCGCGGAGGCGCTGTACGGCGTCCGCGGACGACGAGGGCACGAAGTCGACCACGTTCAGGTCGAGCGACTCCTGGTCGAGCGCCAGCCCGATCGGGTACAGGGCGCCGCTGCCCCGGCCCCCGCTGACCGCCACGGCCTGGCCCTCCACGCTCCGCCACTCGTCCGGGTCCGGCAGCACCTCGGTCCGGGCCCACAGCCCGGCCTGGGGCACGTCCAGGTCGCCGGGCGCCCGGGCCAGCGGGCCACCGAGCACCAGGCGGGCGGCGCTGCCGTCGTGCACGCCCTCGAGGAACGGGGCGTCGATGGTGCCGACGACCGCGTCGATCTCGCCCCGGGCCATGGCCGCGTAGGCGTCGGGCTGGAGCATCTCCACGATCTCGACGGTCAGGTTCTCGGCCTCGAACTCGCCCTCGGCCTCGGCCACCAGCAGCGGGGCCGCGGCCTGGGTCCCGTCGGCCAGCGCGACCCGCACGGTGGCCGGCTGGGCCAGCGGCACCGCCTCGGGCGACCCCGACGCGCACCGGGCGACCTCCCGCCCGATGTCGAGGTCGGTGGGGTCGGTGAGCGCGGCGTCGCCACAGCCGTCGCCGACGTCGCCGGACGGCGGCGCGCTCGGACCGGGCACCGGCACCAGTTCGGCCTCGACGTCGTCGCCCTCCTGCACGTAGGCGAGCCCGACCGCCGCGAGGGCGACGATCAGCGCCACGCCCCACAGCACGTTGCGGCGGGTGGTCGTGCGCACAGCTCGCGCTCGCTCAGGCCGGGACGGCGGCGAGCGCCTCGGTCACCAGCTCGTCGATGCCCCGGCTCAGGTGGTCCCGCCTGAGCAGGCCCCGGGCCACGACGACGGCCCCCCGCTCGGACAGCACGCGGGAGAAGCGGTCGAGGGCCTTGCCGGCGTGGATGGCGTAGGTCATGAAGGCCGCAACCCGCTTGCCGTCGATGACCGGCATGTGCTTGATCCGCCCGGCCCGGCCGGGTCGGTGGCCGAACAGCACGAGGCCGTCGACCCAGGTCCCGACGAACACGACGTCCGCCTCGGCCAGGTCCTTCAGGCCGATGTCGGTGATCGGGTAGACCACCACCTCGACCCCCCGGGCCGCCACCTCGTCGGCGATCAGCCGGGCCGCGCGGGCCGTGTTGCCGGTGAGGCTCTCGTAGATGACGACCGCTCGTGCCACGGCCGGTCACGCTAGTTGGTCGACCCCGAACGCCGGTCGTCCCGGACGGCCCGAAGCATCCCCGGCGGCGTCGACGGGCCTCGCTACGATCGGCCGGAACGTCAGCTGCCAGCCTCCCCTGGGGACGAACATGCTGTTCCCCACCGTCGCCTTCGCGGTCTTCTTCCTCGCCGCCTTCACGGTGAACTGGCTGCTGCGCCCCCACTTCCTGGTCTGGCGGGCGACGATGATCGCCTTCAGCCTCTACTTCTACGGCTGGGTCGACCTGCGGTTCGTGTTCGTGCTGGTCGGCTCGGCCACGGTGAACTGGGCGCTGGCGGTCGCCGCCCGCCGGGCCATGCCCGAGGGCCGGCCCACGACCGAGAGCCGGCGCCTCGTGCGCGTGGCGGTCGTCGCCAACGTGGTGGTGCTGGGAGTGTTCAGGTACCACGGGTTCTTCGTCGAGTCGGCGGCCGACGCGCTGGCCGGCATCGGCCTCCACCCGACAACTCCGGTGCTCGGCATCCTGTTGCCGGTCGGGATCTCGTTCTTCACCTTCCACGCCATCAGCTACGTGGTCGACGTGGGCCGGGGCGACATCGAGCCGATCGGCTACGCCGACCTGCTGCTCTACATGAGCTTCTTCCCCCACCTGGTCGCCGGCCCGATCGTGCGGGTCGACGAGCTGGTGCCGCAGTTCCACGCCCGGCCGGACCCCCGCCGGGTGGCGGCGACCGAGGCGCTCACGCTGATCGGGCTCGGCCTGTTCAAGAAGGTCGTGGTTTCGAGCTACCTGGCCACCCAGCTGGTGGACCCGGCCTACGGCGCCCCGGGCACCCGCAGCGGGACCGAGCTGCTGGTCAGCACGTACGCGTACGCGATCCAGATCTACGCCGACTTCTCGGGCTACACCGACATCGCCATCGGCTGCGCGCTGCTGCTCGGCATCCGCTTCCCCCGCAACTTCGACGCCCCGTACGCGGCGCTGTCGGTGCGGGACTTCTGGCACCGCTGGCACATGACCCTGGCGCGGTGGCTGCGGGACTATGTGTACATCCCGCTCGGCGGCAACCGCCACGGCACCTCGACCACGTACCGCAACATCATGGCGACGATGCTGCTGGGCGGGCTGTGGCACGGGGCCGACTGGAAGTTCGTGATCTGGGGTGGGCTCCACGGGACGTACCTCGTGGGCGAGCGGGTGGTCCATGCCTGGTGGGGTGACCGGGCGGGGGCGCCGGTCGCCGCCCGTCCCCTGGCGGCCGTGGGGCGCTGGCTGCTCACGTTCAACCTGGTGTGCCTGGCCTGGGTGTTCTTCCGGGCCGACTCGACGGGCACCGCCTTCGAGATCATCGGCCGCATCGCCACCGCCTCGGCCGGACCGGCCACGCTGATCACCGGGCTGGCCCTCGCCACCATCGGCGCCGCCCTCGCCGTCCAGCTCCTGCCCCGGCGGTCCGCCGACGGGCTGCGGGCGCGGTTCGGCGCCCTCGACCCGGCACTGCAGGCCGTGGTGCTCGCCGCAGGGCTGACGCTGATCAGCGTCCTCGGTCCCGACGGCGTCGCCCCCTTCATCTACTTCCAGTTCTGATGACGACCCCCACCGGCACCGGACCCCCGTCGACGCCCCGCACCCCGCCGGGGTGGCCGGGCGACGACCCGACGGTGCCCGAGGAGCTGGGGGCGCTCGGGCGCCGCAGGGCCCGGCCGGCGCGGCCAACCCCCCGCCGCCGCCGGCCGGCCGAGCGCCGCCTGCGCCCCGAGGACGAGCTGGCGCCCCGCCGCCGCGATCCCGGCGGCGCGCCCGATACCGAAGGTGGGCCCGAGCCGGAGGAGCACGCCGCGCCGGTCGTCGTCGACGACGCCGACACCGGCGAGCTCGACCTCGACGGCAGGCCGGTCCCACCGGTCACGGCCACCGCCCGGCAGGCCGCGACCGCGCCCGCGGGGCGGGTGCTGGTCGTGATGGTGGCGGCGCTGCTGCTGGCGATGCTGGTCAACGCCGACGTGCTGGTGGAGCGGGCCGAGCGCAAGCCGCTCGGCCCCGAGCGGGACCGCGAGCTGGCGGTCTGGCATCCGGTCCAGGACGTCAGCCACGCCCTGCAGCTGAACCGGGTCCGCCAGCTGGCCGACTGGTTGGCCGGCAACGACGACGACCACCGCGGCGGGTCCCCGGTACCTGAGGCGACCCCCGAGACCGAGGCGGGGCGCGAGCAGGCGTCCCGGTCCGACGGCGAGACGGGCGCTGCCGTCACCCCCGAGTCGCCGCCCACCACCGAGGCGGCCAGGCCCCCCGAGCTGCGCACCCCCAGCGCCGCCGAGCCGCTGCGACTGTGGGTGGGCGGCGACTCGATGGCCGAGATCTTCGGCCTGTCGCTGGTGTCCCAGGCCGAGGCGACCGGCGTGATCGCCCCCACGCTGCACTACGAGCCGTCGTCCGGGCTGGTCCGCCCCGACTTCTACGACTGGCCCGGAGCCCTGGCCGAGGACCTGGAGGCCCAGGACCCCGAGATCGTCGTCGCGTTCTTCGGCGCCAACGACGGCCAGGGCATCGTCCTGCCGGACGGCACGCCGGTGCAGCAGGTGTCCGATCCCCGCTGGATGCCCGAGTACCGCCGCCGTGTCGGCGCGCTGATGGACCTGCTCCGGGCCGACGACCGCCTGGTCGTGTGGCTGGGCCAGCCGCCGATGCGCGACGCCGGGTTCGGCGGCCGCATGGCGCTCGTCAACCAGGCCGCGACAGTGGAAGCCGCGACCCGGCCCTGGGTCGTGTTCGTCGACACCGCGCCGCTGTTCGGCGACGCCGGCCGGGCCTTCGCCGAGCTGCTCCCCGACGCGTCGGGCAACCCGACCGACGTGCGCCAGGACGACGGCATCCACCTGACCCGGGCCGGCGGCGACCTCCTGGCCGCCCATGTGCTCGACGTGGTGCGGGCGCACGTCGACCTGAGCGGCCGGCCGGCTCGTCCCGACCCTGACTGAACGCGACCCGTCCGCTAGAACGGCGGGGCCCGCCGTCCCCGGAGGTCGCCATGGTCTCAGAGCTGTTCGATGGTCGCGCCTGGCAGCCCGTCGAGGGCTTCGACCTGAGCGACATCACCTACCACCGCGCGCTCGACGTGGGCGTCGTGCGGGTCGCGTTCGACCGGCCCGAGGTCCGCAACGCCTTCCGGCCCCACACGGTCGACGAGCTCTACCGGGTCCTCGACCACGCCCGCCAGTCCCCCGACGTCGGCTGCGTGCTGCTGACCGGCAACGGGCCGTCGCCCAAGGACGGCGGCTGGGCGTTCTGCTCGGGCGGCGACCAGCGGATCCGGGGCCGGGACGGCTACCGCTACGCCGACGGCGACACGGCGGGATCGGTCGATCCGGGCCGCACCGGGCGGCTCCACATCCTGGAGGTGCAGCGCCTCATCCGCGTCATGCCCAAGGTGGTGGTCTGCCTGGTGCCGGGGTGGGCGGCGGGCGGCGGTCACAGCCTGCATGTCGTGTGCGACCTGACGCTGGCAAGCCGGGAGCACGCCCGCTTCCGCCAGACCGACACGGACGTGGCGAGCTTCGACGGCGGCTTCGGGTCCGCCTACCTGGCGCGCCAGGTCGGCCAGAAGTTCGCCCGGGAGATCTTCTTCCTCGGCGACACCTACACGGCGGACGACGCGCACCGCATGGGCATGGTCAACGCGGTGGTCGCCCACGAGGACCTGGAGCGGGAGGGCCTCGAATGGGGCCGGCGGATCATGCGCAAGAGCCCGACGGCGCAGCGCATGGTCAAGTTCGCGCTCAACCTCGTCGACGACGGGCTGGTGGGCCAGCAGGTGTTCGCCGGCGAGGCCACCCGGCTGGCCTACGGCTCCGCCGAGGCGGCCGAGGGCCGGGACGCCTTCCTGGAGCGCCGCGACCCCGACTGGTCGCCCTACCCGTGGCACTACTGACACCGGAGCGCCCCGCCGAGCTGTCCTTGACCCTGCAAATACCGGCCGTAGGATGCGAAGCGTGGACCCGCTGCGTGACGACCGCCTGACGCTGGTCGGCCTCCTGTTCGAGAGCGCGACCGCGCTGCGGTCCCAGCTCGACCGGCGCCTCGACCGCGAGCTCGCGCTGCCGTTGCAGTCGTTCGAGCTGCTGCTGCGCCTGGCCCGCTCGCCGGGGCACCACCTGAGGATGAGCGACCTGGCGGCGCAGACCAGCCTCACCCCCAGCGGGCTCACCCGGGCCGTCGACCGCCTGGAGCGGGCCGGCCTGGTGGAGCGGGCGCCGTGCGCGTCCGACCGGCGGGGCGCCTACGCCGCGCTCACCCCGCTCGGGCTCCGGCGAATCCGGGCCGCGGTCGAGCCCCATCTCGGCCACGTCGAGGAATACCTCACGAGCGCGCTCGACGCGTCGGAGCAGGCCCTGCTGACCGACCTCCTGCGCAAGGTGCGGGACCACGTCAACCCGGCGGCCGCCGCCGCCATCCCCCGCGAGGACGAGGACCCGGCGCGCGCCGACGACCGGGTCGGCGCGTAGCCGCCCGCTACCCGTCGTCGTCGGAAGGGTCGGCGGGGAGGCGGCGGACCTCCAGCAGCTCCAGGCCCAGCGACTCGATCCGGCGCAGCAACCCGTGCAGCGCCGCCTGGTCCTCGACCGGCCCGCTGAGGACGGTCTCGACCGGGGCGACCCGGGCTGCCAGCGCGAGCTCCTCGAACTCGCTGGCGAGCGTGCGGTTCAGCCGACCCCGTACACGGACCTCGTAGTGCACGGCGTCACCGTCGCCGCCGTCGAGGCCCGAGTCGTCACCCCCCGCGGGTGAAGGGCACCGGCTGCGTCAGCCACCCAGCGCCGCGAGGTCGTCGGCGTCGAGCCGAAGCCCGGCGGCGGCCACGTTCTCCTCGAGATGGGCGACCGACGACGTGCCGGGGATGGGCAGCATCTGCGGCGAGCGGGCAAGCTGCCAGGCCAGCGCCGCCTGCACGGGCGACACCCCGTGGCGCGCGGCCACGGCCGCCAGCGCGTCGCCCTCGCCGGGCCGGTGCCCGCCGACCGGCGCCCACGGGACGAACGCGAAGCCGTCGCGCTCCGCCGCCTCGACGACGTCCTCCGAGCCGCGGTCGGTCGCGTTGTAGCGATTCTGGACCGACGCGATCGGGGTCATCGCCTGGGCCCGGGCGAGCTCGCCGACGGTGACGTTGGACAGCCCGATGTGGGCGATCTTGCCCTCGTCCCGCAGGCGCACCAGCTCGCCCACCGACTCCTCGAACGGGACGGCGGGGTCGGGCCGGTGGAACTGGTAGAGGGTGACCTGCTCGACGCCGAGCCGCTTGAGGCTGCCCTCGAGCGCCTCGCGCAGGTGCGAAGGCCGGCCGTCCGGGTCCCAGCGGCCGGGGCCCGGGCGGACCAGACCGCCCTTGGTGGCGATCACGAGGTGCTCTGGATAGGGCGACAGGGCCTCCGCGATGAGCTCCTCGCTGACGGCGGGGCCGTAGGAGTCGGCGGTGTCGATGAAGTCGACACCCAGGTCGACCGCGCGGCGCAGCACCCGCACGGACTCGTCGTGGTCGCGGGGCGGGCCCCAGATGCCGCGGCCGGTGATGCGCATGGCGCCGAAGCCGAGGCGGTTGACCGTCCGATCGCCGACGGCGACCGTGCCGGCGGCGCCGGCGGGCGTGGGAGAGGTCGGCATGGGGCCTCCTCGTCGGTGGCGGGCGTGAACGGCTCGCACCGTACCGGCGGTCGGGCCGCGTCCCCACCCGCCCGGCCCAGACCGTGCGGCAGTCGGTACGGTCAGGCCATGGCGCTCACGCTGTCCGCCGCGTTCCCTCCGGGGTTCGACACCCCCGATCACGTCGCGCTGGCCGAGGAGCTCGGCTACCAGCGGGCCTGGCTGTACGACTCCCCCGCGCTCTACCACGACGTGTGGATGACGCTGGCCCGGGCGGCGGAGCGCACCGCCACCATCGGGCTGGGCCCGGCGGTGCTGGTGCCGAGCCTGCGCCACCCGATGGTCAACGCCGCCGCGGTGGCCACCCTGGAGGAGCTGGCCCCGGGCCGGGTGGCGGTGGCGCTGGGGGCCGGCTTCACGGGGCGCCACGTGCTCGGCCACCGGGCGATGCGGTGGGCCGACGTGCGGGCCTACGTCGCCGCGCTCCGGGGCCTGCTGGCGGGCGAGACGATCGAGTGGGAGGGCCGCCCGATCGCCATGATCCACCCCGACGGCTACGGCGCGTCCCGACCGATCGACGTCCCGATCCTCATCGGGGCCGACGGCCCCCGGGGCACCGCCGCCGCCGCCGAGCTGGGCGACGGGGCGTTCGCGGCCGGGCTGCCCAACGGCGCGGCCGCGGGGCGGTGGAGCGCGCTGCTCCAGTTCGGCACCGTCCTCGACGACGGCGAGGACGCCGCGTGCGAGCGGGTCGTCGAGGTCACCGGTCCGGCCATGGCGGTGGCGCTGCACGCCATGTACGAGCGAGCGGGGCCGCCGGCCGTCGACGCGCTGCCGGGCGGAATCGCGTGGCGGGAGGCGCTCGAGGCCGTCCCCGAGGACGTCCGCCACCTGGCGACCCACGCCGGCCACCTGGTCGAGATGACGGACCGGGACCGCAGCGCGATGGCCGCGGGCGCCTCGGCGATGATCCCGACCTTCACCCTCACCGGCACCGCGCCCGAGATCGCGGCCCGGCTGGAGGGACTGGGCGGGATGGGCGTCACCGAGGTGGCGTTCCAGCCCGGAGGGGAAGACGTCGAGCGCGAGCTGCGGACCTTCGCGGCCGCAGCGGCCGGCGTGGCGGGATGAGCCGGCCCCGGGGGCGCGAGACTGCGGGCCGTATGGAGCTGACCGTCGTCGACCACCCCCTCGCCGCCCGGCTGCTGACCCGGCTGCGCGACTCGGCCACCGACCGGGCCGACTTCCGGCTGACCATGGACGAGCTGGCCGGCATGCTCGTCTACGAGGCCTGCCGCCACCTGCCGCACGAGACCGTGCCGGTGACGACGCCCATGGGGCCGGCCAAGGGGGTGCGGATCCCCCGGCCCCCGCTGGTGGTGCCGGTGCTGCGGGCGGGGCTGGGCTTGCACGGGGCGGTGCTGCGGCTGCTGCCGGAGACCGACACCGCGTTCATCGGCGTGTCCCGCAACGAGGACACGTTCCAGCCCGAGCCGTACATGAACTCGGTGCCCGCCGACCTGGCCGGGCGGCCGGTCCTGGCCCTCGACCCGATGCTGGCCACCGGCGGGTCGCTGGCGCATGCCTGCCGCATCCTGCGGGACCGCGGCGCGGGCGACATCACCGGCGTCTGCGTCCTGGCCGCCCCCGAGGGCATCGCCCACATCGAGGAGTCGGGGCTGGTGGCCCGGGTCGTGACCGCCGCGGTCGACGACCACCTCGACGAGCGGGCCTTCATCGTGCCCGGCCTCGGTGACGCGGGCGACCGCCTCTTCGGGACGGCGTGAGCCAGAGTCAGCCCACCAGAGCGAGGCCGTCGTCCAGCACCGCGGCCAGCCGGGCGGCCGCTTCGGACCGGGCCGCGTCGAGGCCCGCCTCCCCCACCATGACCACCGCCTCGCCGTAGCACTTGAGCTTGGGCTCGGTGCCCGACGGCCGGACGATCAGCCGTACGCCCTCGCCCCGCACCACCACGCCGTCGGTTGGCGGCAGCCGGCCGCCGAGGCGTAGGTCCTCGACCTCGGTGACCGGGACCCCGGCCAGCGCCGCCGGCGGGGACGCGGCCAACCGGTCGACCGCGGCCCGCATGCGGTCCATCCCCCCGACGCCCTCGATCCGCAGCGACCGCTGGCCGGTGGCATGCACGCCGAGCTCGCGGGCCAGGTCGTCGAGGCGGTCGAGCACGGTGCGGCCCCGGGCCTTCTCGGCCGCCGCCAGCCCGGCGAAGGCCAGCGCCGCGGTGATGCCGTCCTTGTCCCGCACCAGGGTCCCGACGCAGGACCCGAGCGCCTCCTCGTACCCGTACACGAACCGGGTGCCCGGCCGGTCGAGCGCGGCCCGGGCGATCCACTTGAACCCGGTCAGCGTCTCCGCGTAGGCGACGCCCCGGGCCGCGGCCAGGCGGCCCAGCATCGACGACGACACCACGGTCGTGGCCACCAGCCGGTCGGTGCCCTCGCCCTGGGCCAGCAGCCAGTCGGCCAGCACCACCCCGATCTCGTCGCCGGTGAGCGCCCGCCAGCCCCCGCCCGAGCCGGGCACCGGCACGGCCACCGCCAGCCGGTCGGCGTCGGGGTCGTTGGCCACCACCAGGTCGGCGTCCTCGGCCTCGGCCAGGGCCAGCGCCAGGTCGAGCGCCCCCGGCTCCTCGGGGTTGGGGAAGCTGACGGTGGGGAACGCCGGATCGGGCTCGGCCTGCTCCGGCACCACCGCCGGGACCGGGAACCCCGCCCGGGTCAGCACCTCGACCATCACGTCCCGCCCGACGCCGTGCAGCGGGGTGTACACGATCCGCAGGTCGCGGTCCGGGCCGGCCGGGGCCGCGGTCGCCAGCGCGCCGGCCACGTAGGCCTCGACCAATGCGTCGCCGGCGAACGCGATGCGGGGGTCGCCGTCGGCGGCCAGGGGCACCGACGCCAGCGGGCCCACCGCATCGATGGCCGCGGAGATGTCGGCGTCCGCGGGCGGGACGATCTGGGCACCGTCGCCCAGGTACACCTTGTAGCCGTTGTCGGCCGGCGGGTTGTGGCTGGCGGTCACCGCGATCCCCGCACACGCGCCCAGGTGTCGGACCCCGAACGCCAGCACGGGCGTGGGCAGCTGCCGGTCGGCCAGGTGCACCGGGAACCCGGCGGCGGCCAGCACGCCGGCGGCGTCGCGGGCAAAGCGGTCGGAGCGCCGGCGGGCGTCGTGCGCCACCACCACCGGCTCGCCGGCGTGGCCCGTGGACGCCAGGTACGCGGCCAGGCCGGCGGTGGCCCGGATCACCACTGCCCGGTTCATGCGGTTGGGGCCCGCCGCCATCTCTCCCCGCAGCCCCGCGGTCCCGAACTGGAGCCGGGCGCCGAACCGGTCGGCGAGCGCGGCCTCGTCGCCCGCCGCCAGCAGGGCGTCGACCTCGGCCCGGGTCTCGGGGTCGGGGTCCTCGTCCCGCCAGGCCCGGGCGGCCGCGACGACGTCGGTGCCCGCCATCCCCTACAGCCGGTCGACCACCGCGGCCAGCAGGTCGCCCATGCGCTCTGCGGCGACCCGGCCGGCCTCCAGCACCTCGGCATGGTCGAGCGGCGCCGCGCTCAGGCCCGCGGCCAGGTTGGTGACGAGCGACAGCGCCAGCACCTCCAGGCCGAGGTGGCGGGCGGCGATCGCCTCCCACACCGTGGACATGCCGACGAGGTCCGCGCCGAGCGTGCGCAGCATGCGGATCTCGGCCGGCGTCTCGTACTGCGGCCCGGGCAGGCCGGCGTAGACACCCTCAGCCAGCGTCGGGTCGACGGCCCGGGCCAGCTCGCGCAGGCGGGCCGAGTACGCCTCGGTCAGGTCGACGAAGCGCGCTGGCACCTCGCCGGTCATCGGGCCCGACACCGGGGACGCGCCGGTGAGGTTGAGGTGGTCGGCCACCAACACCGGCTGGCCCACCGCCAGGTCCTCGCGGATGCCGCCGGCCGCGTTGGTCAGCACGACGACGTGGCAGCCGCCCGCGTGGGCGGTCCGCACCGCGTGGACGACCGTGGCCGGGTCGTGGCCCTCGTAGGCGTGGACCCGGCCCATGAACGCCAGCACCCTGCGCCCGCCGGCGGTGCGCACCGAGCGCACCGAGCCGCTGTGCCCGGCAACGGTCGACGCGGGAAAGCCGGGCAGGCCCGCGGCCTCCAGCTCCGCCACCGTCTCGCCGAAGCGGTCGGCCGCCGGGCGCCAGCCCGAGCCGAGCACGACCGCCACGTCGTGGCGGTCGACGCCGGTCGCCTTGGCGAGGGCGGCGGCCGCCTCGGCGGCGCGATCGAACGGGTCGGGCGGCTCCACGATCACGGGGGCCGACCGTAGCGCCCGGCAACACCGCCGGTGTCCCATCTGCTGCCTAGGCCTGACCCGGACGTGACAGGACGGTCGCCATCGCCGTGACCAGCTGTGAAATGTGACTACTGTGCGGGCCGTGGCCTGCGGGCCACTCGTTCCACGACAGGGAGATACGAACGAGATGCGGCAGAGACGGTGGGTGAAGGTCCTCGGCGTGCTACTCGGCCTGGCGATGGTCGCGGCCGCGTGCGGGGACGACGACGACGACTCGGCGAGCGACGACGGCACCGAGTCGGGTGGCGGCGGAGGTGGTGGCGACGGTGACTTCACCGCCTGCCAGGTGACCGACACCGGTGGGGTCGACGACCGGTCGTTCAACCAGACGGCGTTCAAGGGCCTCGAGGACGCAGCCGAGGAGCTCGGCTTCGAGCCGAACTACCTCGAGTCCACCAGCGAGGCCGACTTCACGCCGAACATCGATGCGCTGATCGAGCAGGACTGCAGCATGATCGTCACGGTCGGCTTCCTGCTGGGCGACGCCACCGCCGAGGCGGCCGAGGCCAACCCCGACCAGCTCTTCGCGATCGTCGACAACGACCTGTTCGACGTCGAGGCCGAGGAGGACCGCGACTTCGACAACGTGGCCGAGCTCGTGTTCAAGACCGACCAGGCCGCGTTCCTCGCCGGCTACGTGGCGGCGGGCATGTCCGAGACGGGCACGGTGGGCACCTACGGCGGCATCAACCTGCCGACGGTGAACATCTTCATGAAGGGCTTCCAGCTCGGCGTCGAGCAGTACAACACCGACACCGGCACCGACGTCCAGCTGATCGGCTGGGACAACGCCGCCGACGACGGCCTGTTCACCGGTGACTTCACCGACCAGGCCAAGGGCCGGTCGACGACCGAGACGCTGCTCGACCAGGGCGCCGACATCATCATGCCGGTGGCCGGACCGGTGGGCCTGGGGTCGATCGAGGCCATCGAGGCCTCGGGCAGCAACGCCAAGCTGATCTGGGTCGACACCGACGGCTGCGTGTCGGTCGAGGAGAGCTGCGACATGTTCCTCACCTCGGTGATGAAGAACATGGACGTGGCGGTCCACGACGTGATCCTGGCCGGCGCCAACGACGAGTTCGAGGGCGGCGCCAACGAGGGCACGCTCGAGAACGACGGCGTGGGCATCGCCCCGTTCCACGACTTCGACTCGCAGGTCCCGCAGGAGCTGAAGGACCGGGTGGACGAGCTGCGCGAGCAGATCATCGCCGGCGACATCGAGACCTCGCCGCCGAGCGGCTGATACCACCGGGCGCATGAAGGTCGAGCTCCGGGGCATCACCAAGCGTTTCCCCGGCGTCGTGGCCTGCGACGGCGTGGACCTCTCCGTCGAGAGCGGAGAGGTCCACGCCCTGCTCGGCGAGAACGGCGCAGGCAAGTCCACCCTCATGAACATCCTCTTCGGGCTCTACCGGCCCGACGAGGGCGAGATCCTCCTCGACGGCGAGCCCCTCGTTGCCCGGTCCCCGGCCGACGCCATCGCCGCGGGGGTCGGCATGGTCCACCAGCACTTCATGCTCGTGCCGGTGTTCACCGTGGCCGAGAACGTCATGCTGGGGGTCGAGCCGGCGGGCGCGCTCGGCCGCCTCGACCGGGCCGAGGCCCGGCGCCGGGTGCAGGATCTGTCCGAGCGCTACGGGCTGGCCGTCGACCCCGACGCCACCGTCGAGGACCTGCCGGTGGGTGTCCAGCAGCGGGTCGAGATCCTCAAGGCCCTCTACCGTGACGCCCGCCTGCTCATCCTGGACGAGCCGACGGCCGTCCTCACCCCCAGCGAGATCGACGAGCTGATGGAGATCGTGCGCCAGCTGGCGACGGGCGGCCGGTCCATCATCTTCATCAGCCACAAGCTGCGGGAGGTCACGAGCGTGGCCAACCGCATCACCGTCCTGCGGGGCGGCAAGGTCGTGGGCAACACCACCCCGGCCGAGGCGGACGAGCAGGCGCTCGCCACCATGATGGTGGGCCGCGAGGTCCAGCTCGTGGTCGACAAGGAGCCGGCCACGCCGGGCGAGCCGGTGCTCGAGGTCAGCGACCTGGTCGTCGCCGACGACCGGCGCCACCCCGTGGTGGAGGGCGTGTCGTTCGACGTGCGGGCCGGCGAGATCCTGGCGCTGGCCGGCGTGCAGGGCAACGGCCAGACCGAGTTGGTCGAGGCGATCACCGGCATGCGCAAGCCCGAGTCCGGCACGGTGCGGCTCGCCGGCGCCGACGTCACCGGCGAGGGGCCCGACCACCTGTTCTCCGCCGGGCTGGCCCACGTCCCCGAGGACCGCCAGCGCGACGGCCTCGTCGCGTCGTTCCCGGTGTCGTCGAACCTGGTTCTCAACCAGGTGCGCAATCGGCCCTTCGCCAGGGGCCTGCGGCTCGACCGCCGGGCGGTGCGCCGCCACGCCGTCGAGCTGGTCGACGAGTTCGACGTGCGCACGCCGTCGGTCGACGCGACCGCGTCGACCCTGTCGGGCGGCAACCAGCAGAAGGTCATCATCGCCCGCGAGTTCTTCCACGCCGACAAGCTGCTCGTGCTGTCCCAGCCCACCCGCGGCCTCGACGTCGGTTCCATCCAGTACATCCACCGCCAGGTCGTCGCCAAGCGCGACGAGGGCGTCGCCGTGCTACTGAACTCCTCTGAGCTCGACGAGGTGCTGGCGCTCGCCGACCGCATCGCGGTCATCTACCGCGGGCGCATCGTGGGCGTGGTCGACCGCGCCGACGCCAACCGCGAGCTGATCGGCCTCCTCATGGCCGGCGCCGTCGAGGAGGCCGCAGAGGTGGAGCCCGTCGAGGAGGAAGAGGTGACGGTGACATGAGCACCGCCACGGACGCACCGCCGGAGCCGCCGGCCGAGCCGCCGGCCGCCGAGGGCGGGCCACCTGGCGAGCGCCCCCGGGCACTGGCCTGGCTGGCCTCGGTCGGCAACGCGCTGGTGATACCGGCGCTGGCCCTGTTCACCGCGCTGGTCGTGGGCGGGCTGGTCATCATCTTCACCGACCCCGACACGCTCGACGAGTGGGGATCGTTCTTCAGCGACCCCGGGGGCGCGCTGCGGGCGTCCTGGGATGTGGTCTACGAGGCGTACCACGCACTGTGGGAGTCGTCGTTGGGCTCGCCGCGTGTGATCGGCCGCACGCTGGTCGAGGCCACGCCGCTGGCTCTCGCCGGACTGTCCGTGGCGCTGGCCTTCCGGGCCGGGCTGTTCAACATCGGCGCGGCCGGCCAGCTGATCGTCGGCGCCACCTGCGCCGGCTGGGTGGGCTTCACCTGGGACCTGCCCAAGATCATCCACCTGCCCCTCGCCATCCTCGCCGGGTTCGCGGGCGGAGCGGCGTGGGGCGGGATCGCCGGCGTGCTCAAGGCCCGCACCGGAGCGCACGAGGTGATCACCACGATCATGCTCAACTACATCTCGTACCTGCTGCTGGACTACGCGCTGCGCTCCGACGCGTTCCAGCCCGAGGGGCGGGACGACCTGATCTCGAAGGCAGTGGCCGAGTCCGCCCGGCTGCCGGAGATCACGATCGGCGAGGTGACCGTGCACGCGGGCCTGTTCCTCGCCATCGGGGCCGCGGTCGTCGTGTGGTGGCTGCTCGAACGCTCGACGGTGGGGTTCCGGCTCAAGTCGGTGGGCGCCAACCCGTACGCGTCCCGCTACGCCGGCATGAGCGTCGGCGCCATGTACATCCTCGCCATGGTGCTGGCCGGGGGCCTGGCCGGCCTGGCCGGGACCGTGAACATCACCGGGCGCCCGAGCTTCGCCCTCACCGGCGGCTACTACCGGTTCATCGGCTTCGACGCCATCGCCGTCGCCCTGCTCGGCCGGGCCCACCCCATCGGCGTCCTCGGCGCCGCCTTCCTGTTCGGCGTGCTGCGGTCGGGGTCGACCGGCATGCAGGTGGCCACGTCGACGCCGGTCGACATCATCGTCGTCATCCAGGCGCTGATCATCCTGTTCGTGGCGGCGCCCGCCCTGGTGCGCTCGCTGTACCGCATCAAGGCGGGGCGGGGCACCGGCCAGACCTTCACCACCGGCTGGGGGGCCTGATGAGCGCCACCCTCACCGACGCCGTGCCCCCTGCCGACGAGGCCCCGGCCCCGGTGATCGATCCGGACCTGCCGAGCGACCGCCGCCGCATCGGATTCGGCATCGCCACCCTGCTGCTCGGCGTCGTCACCTTCGTCAGCTTCGGCCTCGGCAGCCAGTCCGGCCTCGACGCCACGTTCGTGCTGTCCGGCTCCGACGCGCTGACCGACGTCCCCGACCTCCACATCCCCGCCCGGGTCACCAACCTGATCCTGGGGGTCGTGGTCCTCGTGCTGGGTGCCCTGCTGGTGAGCGGCGTCGTCCGCCGGCGGATCTACCTGGTGTTCGGCATCGGCGTCGCGCTGTTCACCATCGCTCTGCTGGTGTGGGCCGCCCGCGGCGACTCGGTCAGCATCGTGGGCCTGCTCAACGGCACGGTGTTCCGGTCGACGCCGATCGCGCTGGGTGCCCTGGCCGGTCTGCTGTGCGAGCGGTCGGGCGTGGTCAACATCGCCATCGAGGGCATGCTCCTCACCGGCGCGTTCGTGGCCGCCATCACGTCCAGCGCGGCGGGCAGCCCGTGGGTCGGGCTGTTCGCGGGCCTGGCGTCGGGCATCCTGCTCGGCGCGTTCCTGGGGGTGCTGTCGATCCGCTACCGGGTCGACCAGATCATCGGCGGCACGGTGATCAACATCTTCGCCCTCGGCCTCACCAGCTACCTGGGCGCCCGCATCCTGGCCGAGTACCCGGACCTCAACGAGCCCGGCACGTTCCGGCCCATCGGCATCCCGCTGCTCGAGCGCCTGCCCCTGGTGGGCCCCGTGCTGTTCGACAACACGATCTACGGCTACCTGATGTTCGCCCTGGTCATCGGCCTGTGGTGGGCGTTCTTCCGCACCCGCTGGGGCCTGCGGGTCCGGTCGGTCGGCGAGCACCCTCGGGCGGCCGACACGGTCGGCATCAACGTGCTGCGCACCCGCTACCGCGCGGTGATCGCGGGCGGTGCGGTGGCCGGCATCGGCGGCACCTGGTTCACGCTCGACGCCACCGGCTCGTTCACCGAGAACATGACCGCCGGCAAGGGCTTCATCGCCCTGGCCGCGCTGATCTTCGGGCGCTGGCACCCGGTCGGCGCGTTCGTGGCCGCCCTCGTGTTCGGCTTCACGGAGGAACTGCAGACCCGGCTCACGGTGCTCGACACGCCGATCCCGTCGGACTTCCTGCTGATGCTGCCCTACATCGTCACAATCGTCGTGGTGGCCGGCCTGGTGGGCCGGTCCCGCCCGCCGGCGGCCGACGGCGTGCCGTACGTGGTGGACTAAATGGCGGGCCCGACGCTGGTCGACTGGGAGGCACTGCGGGCCTCCGCCGCCGAGATCGCCCAGCGGGCCTACGTCCCCTACTCGCACTTCCCCGTGGGAGCGGCCGGCCTGCTCGAGGACGGCCGGGTGGTCGTGGGCTGCAACGTCGAGAACGCGTCCTACGGCCTGACGCTGTGCGCGGAGTGCGGGCTGGTGTCCGGGCTCCACGCCGGCGGGGGCGGGCGTCTGGTGGCGGTGGCCGTCACCGACCCGTCGGGTCGCGACCTGGCGTGCTGCGGCCGCTGCCGCCAGCTGCTGTTCGAGGCCGGCGGGCCGGACCTGCTGGTGAACGAGAGGCCGATGTCCGCGTGGCTGCCAGGGGCCTTCGGCCCGGACGACCTGGGCTGATGGCGACCCACGTCCTCGACGTCATCCGCACCAAGCGCGACGGCGGCGAGCTGTCCGACGAGCAGGTGCGGTTCTTCATCGAGGGCTACACCGCGGGCACGATCGCCGACGAGCAGGCGGCCGCGCTCTGCATGGCCATCCTCCTGCGGGACATGGCGCCGGGCGAGCTGGCCACCTGGACCCAGGCGATGATCGACTCGGGCGAGCGCCTCGACCTGTCCGGCGTGGGCCGGCCCACCGTCGACAAGCACTCGACCGGCGGCGTGGGCGACAAGGTGTCGCTGCCGCTGGCGCCGCTGGTGGCGGCGTGCGGCGCGGCCGTGCCCCAGCTCTCGGGCCGGGGGCTCGGCCACACCGGGGGGACGCTGGACAAGCTGGAGGCCATCCCCGGCTGGCGGGCCAACCTGTCGACCGACGAGGTCGTGGACCAGCTGCGGGAGGTCGGCGCGGTGATCTGCGCCGCCAGCGAGACGCTGTGCCCGGCCGACCGCAAGCTGTACGCGCTGCGGGACGTCACCGCCACGGTCGAGGCGATCCCGCTGATCGCCAGCTCGATCATGTCCAAGAAGATCGCGGAGGGGACGGCGTCGCTGGTCCTCGACGTGAAGATCGGCTCCGGCGCGTTCCTGCCCGAGCTGGACCGGGCCCGCCGACTGGCCGAGACGATGGTCGGCCTGGGTCGAGCGGAGGGCGTCAAGACGGTGGCGCTGATCACCGACATGGAGTCGCCTCTCGGCCGGGCCGTGGGCAACGGCCTGGAGGTGACCGAGGCGGTCGAGGTGCTCCGGGGCCGCGGGCCGGCGGACCTGGTCGAGGTCACCTTGGCGCTGGCCCGGGAGATGGTGTCGCTGGCGGGCCTCGCCGGCAGCGGCCCCACCGCGGGCGGCTCGGCGACCGACCCGGCGGCGGCGCTGGCCGACGGCCGCGCCTTCGCGGTGTGGGAGGCGATGATCCGCGCCCAGGGCGGCGACCCGGGCGCACCGCTGCCGGTGGCCCCGATCCGCCACACGGTGCCGGCCCCGGCCAACGGCTACCTCCGCCGCCTCGACGCCCGCTCGGTGGGCGAGGCCGTCTGGCGCCTGGGCGCCGGCCGGGCCCGCAAGGAGCACCCGGTCTCCCCCAGCGCCGGCGCGGTCTGCCTGCGCAAGCGGGGCGACCAGGTCACGGCCGGCGAGCCGATCCTGGAGCTCCACGTCGACGACGGGTCCCACATCCCCGGTGCGCTGGCCGCCCTGGAGGGGGCCATCGCCGTCGGCCCCGAGCCGCCGGACCCCCGCCCGCTGATCGTCGAGCGCATCTCGTAGCGGCGCGGCAAGGGGCCGTCGGTACGCTCCTTTCATGAGTGAGGCGACGCAACGGTGGCAGGTCGGGGACGTGCGCATCACCAGCGTGGTGGAGACGCAGACCGACGGGATCCCGCCGGCGTTCTTCTTCCCCGACGCCGACAAAGCGCTGGTCGCCCGGCACGCGTGGTTGGCGCCCCACTTCACCGGCGAGGGGAGCACGATCGGGCTGCGGGTGCAGGCGTTCGTCATCGAGTCGGCGAGGCGCACGGTCGTCGTGGACCCGTGCGTGGGCAACGGCCGGACCCGTTCGGTGCCGTGGTGGACCGACCAGGCCTGGCCGTTCATGGAGCGGTTCCGGGACGCCGGCTTCGACCCCGGGGCCGTCGACCTCGTGGTCCACACCCACCTGCATGTCGACCACCTGGGCTGGGACGTCCACCGGGAGGGCGACCGCTGGGTGCCGACGTTCCCCCGCGCCCGCTACCTCTACGTCGGCGCCGAGCTCGACGGCCTGCGGTCGGACGCGGACCCCGACGTGCCCAGGCTGCGGGCCGAGGTGCTCGACCCGATCTTCGACGCCGGCCTGGCCGACGTGGTCGAGCCCGACGCCGACCTGGGCGGCGGGCTACGGCTGGCGCCGACGCCGGGCCACACGCCGGGCCACGCGTCGCTCTGGCTGGGCGGCCGAGCGGATGCCCTCGTCACCGGCGACGCCGTCGTCCACCCGCTCCAGGTGGCCGAGCCCGACCTCGCGTTCGGCGGCGACGTCGACATCGACGGCGCCCGGGTCACCCGCCGGGCGCTGCTCAGCGACGCGTGTGACGCCGGCGCCCTGATGCTCGGCAGCCACTTCCCCACCCGGCCGGGCGGCCGGCTGGCGGCCGAGGGCGACGGCTGGCGGTTCCTGCCGCTCGCGGCAGAGGTCTGATCGCGGGCCGTTAGCCTGGCGTATGGCTGCACCCACCCTCGAGCAGATCCGGCGGGCCCCCAAAGTCGTGCTCCACGACCATCTCGACGGCGGCCTCCGCCCCGCCACGGTGATCGACCTGGCCCGCGATTCGGGCCACACCCTCCCCACCACCGACGTCGACGACCTGGCCCGGTGGTTCAACGAGGGCGCCTACCGGCACGACCTCGACCTCTACCTCGAGACGTTCGAGCACACGGTCGGCGTGATGCAGACCAAGGACGCGCTGGTCCGGGTGGCGGCCGAGTGCGCCGAGGACCTCGCGGCCGACGGCATCGTCTACGCCGAGGTCCGCTTCGCCCCGGAGCTGCACATCGAGGGCGGCCTGACCCTCGACGAGGTCGTCGAGTCGGTGCTGGAGGGGTTCCGGCTGGGCAGCGCGGGCCGTCGCATCACGATCGGGACGCTGGCGACGGCCATGCGCCACGCTGCCAACTCCAGCGAGATCGCCGAGCTCGCCCTGCGCCACCGTGACGACGGCGTCGTCGGCTTCGACATCGCCGGCAGCGAGGCCGGCAACCCCCCGACCCGCCACCTGGCCGCGTTCCAGGAGATCGCCAAGGCCAACAGCCACATCACCATCCACGCCGGCGAGGCGTTCGGCCTGCCCTCGATCTGGGAGGCCCTGCAGCTGTGCGGGGCGGAGCGCCTGGGCCACGGCGTGCGGATCGTCGACGACATCACGTTCGACGAGGCCGGCCGGGCCTACCTCGGCCGGTTGGCGGCCTTCGTGCGGGACCGCCGGGTGGCGCTGGAGATGTGCCCGACGTCCAACGTCCACACCGGCGTGACGGCGTCGATCGCGGAGCACCCGGTCGGCCTGCTGACCCGGCTGCGCTACCGGGTCACGGTCAACACCGACAACCGGCTGATGTCGAACATCACGCTCAGCGACGAGTTCCACAACCTGGTGGAGGCGTTCGGCTTCGGTTGGGACGAGATCGAGTGGCTGACCGTCAACGCCATGAAGTCGGCGTTCTGGCCCTTCGACCAGCGCCTCCGCATCATCGAGGGGACGATCAAGCCGGGCTACTCCGCCCTGCGGGCCGAGGAGCTGTAACCACGCTATTGACCTAGGCGTCGGTAGCTGCGACGATCGCTGCGTGCGCTGGGGGACACGCAGGGTCGCCGCCGTCATCGCGGTCACGCTGGCCACCGCGGGCTGCTGGCCCTCGCCGGGAGCCGGCCCGGACCGCCGGGCGGTCAACGGGCTCGAAACCGCCATCACAGCCGCATCCGCCGCCACGCTGACCGAGGCATGGGCGGCCACCACCGAAGGCGGTCCGCTCGGTGACCCGGTGGTCTCGGCCGCCGCCGTCCACGTCAACGGCCCCGAGCACCTGTATGGCATCGACAAGGCAACTGGCGCCCGGCGGTGGACCTTCACGCGGCCCCCGTTCGCAGGACCGGATCCGGGCACAGCGCCGCCCTTCCGGTGGTCCATCGGTCAGCCGGTGGTGGACGGCGGCCGGGTCCTGGCCTGGACGCTGCCGTTTCCGTTCAGCCCGTTCTTCCCCACGTCGTCGGTGATGGTCGACGCCACCACGGGCACCGAGGTCCACTCGCTGGACGGCGCGGTCGACGCCACCGTCCGCGGGAGGTACGTGCTGATCCGCCACACCAGCATCGGCGGCGAGCTGCGCCTGGTCGCCACGGACGTCGACGGCCTCGCCTCTCCGTCCGTAGCGGCGACCGTCGACGACTCCGCCCTCGTCGACGACCCGGCGCTCATCCCGGCGACAGTCGGGAGACAGCGCCTGTACCACGCCGGGGAGGGCGTGGCCACGACCGTGCGCGACGACGCCGCTCCCCTCGTCCACGGCGTCCGAGCCTTCGCTCGGGGCGGCGGCACGTGCAAGCAGGTCGGCGACTTCCTCGTGATCTCGCTGACCTGCCCCGCCTGGGTCACGGTGCTCGACGGGGCGCCGGCCACGTCGCCGGTGCTCTCCGAGGACGAGGCGACCGTCTGGGTCGGCAGCGCCGCGGGGACCGTGTACGCCCTCGACGCCGCCACGGGCGCGGTTCGGTGGTCGACCCGGGTGGGGTCGCCCGTGGCGGCCGAGCCCGCGGTCGACGACGACCGGCTGTACGTCCCGACCGCAGCCGGCCACCTGGTGGCGCTCGAGCGGGACGGCGGCGAGGTGGCGTTCACGGTGGCGACCGGCGCCGCGCTCACCGTCCAGCCCGCGGTGGCGGGCGACTCGGGCGGCGTCGTGATCACGGGGTCGGCGGTCGGCTCGGTGCACGCCGTCGCCGCCGCCGGGTGCGGGGCGCCCGTCTGCGACCCGCTGTGGCAGGCCGACGCCGGCGAGGCGATCACCGGCGCGCCCGCGATCAGCGGCGGCCAGGTCTACGTCGGCACGGCGGGCGGCCGCCTGGTCGCCTACCGCCCGGCCTGACGCCGCCCCCACCGGTCGACGGCACCGCCAGCCGGGGGTGGCCGGCGCGCTCAGCCGCCGGGCCCTACAGCGGCACCACCGCCACGGCGTCGATCTCGGCGAGGCACTCGGGGTTGGCCAGGCCCGACACGATGGCCACCGTGATGGTGGTAGATCGTGCGCACCGGCCCGCTGACGGTCCACGACCTCGGTGAAGGCGGGGTTGTGCAGCAGACCCTCGGGGTTGACGTGCTCGACGGTGGCTGCGGTGGTGGTCATGTCTGTTCCTCGCTGTTCCGTCGGGCGCGGAAGGCGGTGACCTTGGACCGGTTGCCGCAGCGCGGCATCGAGCACCAGCGGCGCCGGCCGGGGCGGGACGTGTCGACGAAGACGATCTCGCAGTCGCCGGCCGCACAGCGCCGGATGCGGGCGGCCAGCGGGCCGCCGAGCAGCTCGACGGCGTCGCGGGCCAGATGCGCCAGGACGGCGTCCACCGGGACGGGCGTGCGCCAGTGGCGCCGCAGATCGCTGTCCAGTGCCGGGACGGGATCCGGCCGGGCGGCCACCGCGTTGATCTCGTCCACCGCCGCCGGCGGGGCCGGCGTGCCGTCCGCTGCGGCGTCGACGCAGTCCCACAGGGCGGCGCGCAGCGCCCGCATCCGGTGGTGGTCGTCCGCGGTGGCGTCGGCCACGGCGTCGCCGAGGCGGGCCCGCAGCCAGGCGGTCAGGTCCTCGGGCCGGTGCAGCGTCTCGTACACCGCCATGTCGCCCTCGCCGCCGGTGTAGGCGAGCTCGAGACAGGCCGCGCCGGGCTCGAACGGGAACGTCACGCCGTCGAGAGCGGTGAGGTGGATCGTTCCCAGGGCGATCATGGAACCATTATTACCAGTTACGAGACGGGGCAAACGTCTGGCAGTAGCCTGAACGGGTGACCGCGACCGCCACCACCCCGTTCGCCGACGTCACCGCGTCGACCGCAACGCTGCGCCGGTTCCTGCACGGGCTGCCCGGGGTCGACCAGGTCGGCGTCGAGGCCCGGGCCGCGGGGCTGGCCACCCGATCGATCAAGACGACCGCCAAGCAGTTCGCCCTCGACCTGGCCGTGCGCATGATCGACCTGACCACGCTGGAGGGCCAGGACACCCCCGGCAAGGTCCGGGCGTTGTGCGCGAAGGGCCGGCACCCGGACCCGGCCGACCCCACCTGCCCGCCGGTCGCCGCCATCTGCATCTACGGCGACCTCGTCCCGGTGGCGGTCGAGGCGCTGGCCGGGTCCGGCATCCACGTCGCCGCGGTCGCCACCGCCTTCCCCTCGGGCCGGGCGCCGCTCGACGTCAAGCTGGCCGACACCCGGGCCGCCGTCGACGCGGGCGCCGACGAGATCGACATGGTCATCGACCGCGGCGCCTTCCTGGCGGGCCGCTACGTCGACGTCCACGACGAGATCGTCGCCACCAAGGCGGCCTGCGGCGACGCCCACCTCAAGGTCATCCTCGAGACCGGCGAGCTGGCCACCTACGACAACGTCCGCCGGGCCTCGTGGCTGGCCATGCTGGCCGGTGCCGACGTGATCAAGACCTCGACGGGCAAGGTCTCCCCCGCCGCCACCCTCCCGGTGACCCTGGTGATGCTGGAGGCCGTGCGCGACTTCCGGGCGCAGACCGGGCGCCAGGTCGGGGTCAAGGCGGCCGGCGGCATCCGCGCCGCCAAGGACGCCATCCGCTACCTCGTGGTCGTCAACGAGACCTGCGGCGACGACTGGCTCGACCCCGACTTCTTCCGCTTCGGCGCCTCGTCCCTCCTCAACGACCTGCTCATGCAGCGCCGCAAGCTGGCCACCGGCCACTACGCCGGCCCCGACTACTTCACCCTCGACTGATGGGCTCCACCGTGTTCGACTACGCCCCCGCCCCCGAGTCGCCCTCGATCGTCGACATCGCCCCCAGCTACGGGCTGTTCATCGACGGCGAGATGGTCGACCCCACCGACGGCACACGGTTCAAGACCGTGAACCCCGCCACCGAGGAGGTGCTGTCCGAGGTCGTGGCCGCGGGCACGGAGGACGTCGACCGGGCGGTGGCGGCCGCCCGCCGCGCCTACGAGACCACGTGGTCCCGCCTGCCGGCCCGCGACCGGGGGAAGTACCTCTACCGCATCGCCCGCCTGATCCAGGAGCGATCCCGGGAGCTGGCGGTGCTGGAGTCGATCGACAACGGCAAGCCGATCAAGGAGAGCCGTGACGTCGATCTCCCGCTGGTGGCGGCGCACTTCTTCTACTACGCGGGCTGGGCCGACAAGCTCGGCTACGCCGGGTTCGGGCCCGACCCCCGGCCCCTGGGCGTGGCCGCCCAGGTCATCCCCTGGAACTTCCCGCTGCTCATGCTGGCCTGGAAGATCGCCCCCGCCCTGGCCTGCGGCAACACGGTCGTGCTCAAGCCGGCCGAGACCACGCCGCTCACCGCCCTCGCGTTCGCCGACATCTGCCGACAGGCCGACCTCCCGCCGGGCGTCGTCAACATCGTGACCGGCGCGGGCGAGACAGGGCGGGCGCTGGTCGAGCACCCGGGCGTCGACAAGGTCGCGTTCACCGGCTCGACCGAGGTCGGGCGCCAGATCGCCCGATCGGTGGCCGGCACCCGCAAGAAGCTGACCCTCGAGCTCGGCGGCAAGGCGGCCAACATCGTGTTCGACGACGCGCCCCTCGACCAGGCGGTCGAGGGCATCGTCAACGGCATCTTCTTCAACCAGGGCCACGTGTGCTGCGCCGGCAGCCGGCTGCTGGTGCAGGAGTCGATCCTCGACGACCTGCTCGGCCATCTGAAGCGCCGGCTGGGGACGCTGCGCCTCGGCGACCCGCTCGACAAGAACACGGACATCGGCGCCATCAACAGTCCCGAGCAGCTGGCCCGCATCCGCGAGCTGTCCGACGTGGGCGAGGCCGAGGGCGCCGAGCGCTGGTCGCCGCCCTGCGAGCTGCCCGACCGCGGCTTCTGGTTCCCGCCGACGGTCTTCACCGGCGTGTCGCAGGCCCACCGCATCGCCCGCGAGGAGATCTTCGGCCCGGTGCTGTCGGTGCTGACGTTCCGGACCCCGGCCGAGGCGCTGGAGAAGGCCAACAACACGCCCTACGGCCTGTCCGCCGGCGTGTGGACCGAGAAGGGCAGCCGCATCCTGTGGGCGGCACAGCGCCTGCGGGCCGGCGTCGTGTGGGCCAACACGTTCAACCGCTTCGACCCCACCAGCCCGTTCGGCGGGTACAAGGAGTCGGGCTACGGCCGCGAGGGCGGCCGCCACGGGCTGGAGGCGTACCTCGATGTCTGAGGCCGACGGCGGGCGGCTGTCCGTCCGCAAGACCTACAAGCTCTACGTGGGCGGCGCGTTCCCCCGCTCGGAGTCGGGACGCACCTACGAGGTGCGGGGCCGCGACGGGCGGTTCCTCGCCAACGCGGCCCGGGCCTCCCGCAAGGACGCCCGCGACGCGGTGGTCGCCGCCCGCAAGGCGTTGCCCGGCTGGTCCGGCGCCACCGCCTACAACCGGGGCCAGGTGCTCTACCGGGTGGCCGAGATGCTGGAGGGCCGCCGCGACCAGTTCGTGGCCGAGGTCGGCCAGGCCGACGACCTGGGGCCGAAGGCCTCGGGCCGGATCGTGGACGCCGCCATCGACCGCTGGGTCTGGTACGCCGGCTGGACCGACAAGATCCACCAGGTGCAGGGGTCGTCCAATCCGGTGGCCGGGCCCTACTTCGATTTCTCGGTACCCGAGCCGACCGGCGTCGTCGCGGTGATCGCCCCGCAGCGCTCGTCGCTGCTCGGCCTCGTGTCGGTGGTCGCGCCCGTGCTGGTGGGCGGCAACACCTGCGTGGTGGTGGCGGCCGAGGGCGGCCCGCTGCCGGCCATCACGTTGTCGGAGGTGCTGGCCACCTCGGACCTGCCCGGCGGGGTCGTCAACCTGCTCACCGGCTCGCCGGGCGAGATCGCCCCGTGGCTGGCGTCCCACATGGACGTCAACGCCATCGACCTCACTGGCGTGACCGACGGCGAGCTCGCCACCGACCTGGAGCGGGAGGCGGCCGGCAACCTGAAGCGGGTCGTCCGCCCGCCGGCGGACGCGCCCGACTGGACCGAGGACCCGGGGCTCGACCGCATGCTGGCCTTCCTCGAGACCAAGACCGTCTGGCACCCGGTCGGCGTCTGATCCGGCCGCAGCAGAGGCCCGGGGGCTGCTCCGGACGCCACGAGGACCGCCGCGGGCGCCCGCGTCGCTAGATCGGCGGCGGGCGGGCCGCCGTGATCTCGGCCTCGGAGGCGCCCGGTAGGCGGCTGTAGAACCCCCACGAGACGACCTCGTCACCGAGGATGCGCTCGACCCGGTCCACGAACGCCTGGAGTCGGGCCTCGCCGTCGGGGCCCTCCAGCTCCTCGGGGCGGGGCGCCTCGGTGGCCGCGAACGTCAGTGCCCGATGGGCCTCGTCGTAGAGGCGGGCATAGCGCTCCAGCCCGAAGGCGGACTCGAACGAGGTCAGCGCCGTCGCGATCGCCGCCACCACCGCGCCGGTGAACGCCCACACCGACCGACGGTTGGCGTCGGCGGCGCCCAGCGCCCCGAAGAACGCCGCCGCGATCAGGAACGTCGCGGACAGATTGATCACCCGCCGTCGCGACCGCTCGAACATCCGGGCCCGCGTGCCGTACCACCCGGTCTGGTCGTCGAGCCGGTAGCGCCGGTAGGCGGACAGGTACTCGCGCTGCCGCTCGCCGGTCACACCGACACCGGTCCCGACATGATCTGCTTCACCCGCTTCTCGAGGTCGTCGGCGTCGAGCTCGGCCCCCGCCCGCGTCGGCGCCGGCGGGCGGGCCAGGTGGATGAAGTACAGCGACCGCAGCCGCTCGGCCCGGGTGCGGGCGTCCAGGTAGTTGCCGAGCGTGCCCTGGCGCCGGGCGACCGAGGTCAGCACCGACGTGCCGCCGCCGAGCGTCGCCACCACCACGCCGGGCCACACCGACGAGACCAGCCACACCTGGGAGGCGCTGGCCGCAGTGGTGCCGAGGGCGCCGACGATGGCGAGCAGCGAGTACCAGCGGTTGCGGTTCTGCTCCCTCCGGGCCCGCACGTCGCACTCGGCGAACGCGGGGAACACGAGCCGCTCGGCCTCCGCCACCCGGGTCTGCAGGTGGGGAAACTCGCCCGCCCGGGTGACCGGCACCGGCGACGGCGGCAGGGCCGGGCGGAACAGCGGCTTGGGGAGCACCGCCCGCACGCCGCTGCGGGCCGAACGGCGGGGACGGGTCCGCCGGCCCAGGATCCGGCGCAGCTGCCGCCGCAGCGCCCGGACGTCGAGCGGGATACTGGTGACATCACCCGCGGCGACGAGCGCGGGCACGTCGTCCGAGCCGGCCGCGACCTCGCCGGCCAGCGAGTCGGCCAGCCGCCCGGTGCCGTCGATGGCGATGACCGGGCGGCCCTGGGCCAGGTGCTCGCGCAGGTCGGCCCGGCTCACGTCGCCCCCGCCCACCAGCAGCAGCGCCGACGGCTCGGTACCCGCCAGGTCGGCGACCAGCCGGGACAGCGGCACGGTCTCGTCGCCCCACTCGTCGCCCCGCACCCGCACCAGCACGTCGAGCTGGGGGTCGACCGGCGCCGCGCCGTCCCCCGGCGTCTCGCCCTGCCCCGCGACCAGCGCGTCCGGGGCAACGCCCACGACGATCGGCGGGCGGGACGGGGCGGCGGACAGGGCCAGGCTCAGCAGGTGGAAGACCCCCGCGTCGGTCCCCCCGGTCACGATGGCCACGCCCCGCTCTGCCGCGAACGCGACCGTGTCCTTCAGCACGGGGAGCAGCGGGACCGCCAGGTCGTCCTCGATCGGCCGGGTCGTGCCGGCCACGACCAGCACCGGCATCTCCTGCAGCACGCCGAGCGTGGCGGGGCTGAGCGACGCGCCGTCCCGCGCTCGCACCTCGGCCGGACCGCCGACCCGACTCACCATGGTGCGTAACCTACGCCGACGGCCCGACCCACAGAAGGAGCCACGTCAGCGAGCGTCGTAGGGCACCGGCGGTGCAGGCTCCCGAACAGCCCGGGGCGTGTCCGTTCCGCGGGGCCGCCGGGTGCGCAGCACGAACACCACCCACTCGACGAGCTGGTACGCCTTGTACGCCAGCCAGCCGGGCAGCGAACCGAACACCGCCCACCACAGCGAGTACCCGGCGATCACTCCGGCCACGTACTGCCGGCCCCACAGCACCGCGGCCACGGCCGGCGCCAGCAATCCGGCGACCACCGCCCACGGCGTGCCGGTCCCGAGGCCCCGCACGAACAGGGCCGAGCCGATCGCCGCCGCCACGCCCCACAGGATCAGCCCGAGCCGCTGGCGCGCGTCCTTCCACCGGGTGTTGGCCACCACCGCGGTCCACATCAGGAACGACCGCACGGGCGGGACGCCCGACGCCTGCAGCAGCTGGCGGAACCGGAGGTCGGCCTGCTCGGGTTCGAGCTGCCAGGCGGGCGGCAGCGCCGGCGGCGCCGCCGGCGCGGCGTTGCCCACCAGGAGGTCGTGCACCAGCGCGGCGGGCGTGTGGCGGCCGTGGCGACGCGCGAACCAGCCGAGGTAGCTGGGGATCGACGCGAGGTCGGTCTCGGCCAGCCAGAGGGGCTCGATCACGATCGTGTCGCCGCCGGGACCGGGCGGCCACGTCACGACGAGCCGCTCCTGCAGCGAGAACTCGTCGTCGTCGATCTGGCGCAGCACGAGCCGGCAGGGCTGCGCCGGCGGCGGGTCGGCGGCGAAGGGGGTGCTGTCCTCGGCCCAGAACGCCGGAATGTCGTCGTCGGTCGTCGTGGCCCGCAGCGTAGCGACGGGCTCAGGCCCCGGGCGGCACCACCTCGTGGACGTACCCGTTCGCGAGCAGGATCCGCTCGAACACGAAGTCGTGCGCGATCGCGGCGAAGTCGGGGGCGAGGGTGTGGCCGCCGCCCTCGGTCGTGTGCAGGAGGCACAGGCTGCCAACGGCGTTGGCCTGGTCGCACACGAACTTGGCCGCGTTGTAGGGCACGATGTCGTCGGCGGTCCCGTTGAACATCATCACCGGCGGGCGTCCGGCGGGCGCCGCCGTGAACGTCAGGCCCGATGCGGCCACGGCGCCGGCGGCGGGCGTGTCGGACGGACCACGGGTGCCGGGGCGCCAGACGGCGTGAAGGGCGTTGATCGCCCCGGCGGAGAAGCCGGCCGGGACGATGACGTCGGGATCGATCCGGTAGGTGGCCGCGTTGGCCTGCAGCCACTGGATGGCCGCGATCGTGTCGTCGTAGGCGTCGACCTCGGCGCCGAAGATGTCGAACGGGTTCTGGTCGTTGCGGATGCGGTAGTCGATCGTGACGCCGACGTAGCCCCGCCGCGCCGAGTCCTGGGCGAGGGACGCCAGCTGGTTGCGGGTGCCGGAGCGCCAGCCCCCGCCGAACATCCACATCATCACCGGGCGCTCGGCCTTGGTGTCGCCCCGGGGCTGGTAGATGTCGAGCCGCAGCTGGATGGGGTCGCCGTTCCAGCGGGTGGTCTGCCGGTAGACGATGCCGGACGTGACGTCGTAGTTCGCGAAGACCTCGTGCACGTAGCGCGTGCGCGGCGGCCAATTGCACGCCGACAGGGAGCTGGCGAGCAGCGCCAGGCCCAGCAGCGCAGGCAGCACGCGTCGGATCGTCTTCATCCCAGGCCTCGTCCCGGCAGGCATCCGGCCCTCCAGCGATCGACCCCCCTCCGACAAACCCTAGCCAGAACCGCAGGCATCCGCGCAAGCGGTGGTTGACTTGAGCCCGTGAGCGTCGTGACCCGGGCCTACCGCAAGGGTGTGCTGGACGCCGAGGGCTTCGGCGTCGAAGAGGTCTCGGACCACCTCGCCCGTCCGGACACGATGGTCTGGGTCGACCTCCACCGGCCGGACGCCACGGTCCTCGGCGAGCTGGCCGGCGAGCTGGGCCTGCACGAGCTGGCGGTGGAGGATGCGCTCGAGCCGCACCAGCGCTCCAAGCTCGACCGCTACGCCACCCACGCCTTCCTCGCCGCCTACGCGGTGCGCTTCGACACCGGGCGGTCGCAGCTGTCCACCACCGAGGTCGACGCGTTCATCGGCCGCAACTGGCTCGTGACCGTGCGGGCCGACGACGAGTTCTCGATGGAGCCGGTGCTGGCCCGGGTCGAGCGGTCGCCCGAGCTGCTGGCCGTCGGCATCGGCTTCCTGGTCCACAGCCTGCTCGACGAGATCGTCGACGGCTACTTCGAGACGGTCGAGTGCTTCGCCGACTACTACGACGGTGTCGCCGACAGCGTCTTCGGCGACACCCCGCTGGGACCGGACGAGCAGCGGCGGTGGTTCGAGATGCGGCGCACGCTGACGAAGTTCTACCGGCTGGTCGCTCCCCTGCGGGAGGCGCTGAGCACGCTCGTGCACCGGGAGATCGACGTCGTGGCGCCGGAGATCCAGCCCTACTTCCAGGACCTGTACGACCACGTGCTGGTGGTGAGCGAGTCGGCCGACAGCCTGCGGGACCTCGTGACCTCACTGGTGGAGGCCAACCTCAGCCTGCGGGACTACCGGCAGAACCAGGTGATGAAGAAGGTGTCGAGCTGGGCGGCGATCATCGCCGTGCCCACGCTCATCACCGGCTGGTACGGGATGAACGTGCCCTACCCCGGCAGTCAGGAGCGGATCGGGGTGGTGGTGGCCACCACGCTGATGGGCCTGCTGTCGGTGGGCCTGTACGTGATCTTCAAGCGGCGCGACTGGCTCTAGCCCCGGCGCCCGGCTCCTCGCGGGCCGCGACGGGCGGCAGCAGGCCGGGCAGGACCTGGCTCGCCCAGCGCAGCGCGGGGGCCGGCAGCACCACGACGCGCAGGCCGTCGCCGGCCACGACCGTGGTGGCGTGGGCGGCGCCCACCAGGGCCTCGCGGGCGCCGACCCACGCGCCCGGGCCGAGGCGCGCGACCCCGCCGTCGCCGATGGCGACGGCCTCGCCGGCCACGACGACCGCGGCCTCGCGGGCCCGCTCCCCGCGGCGGGCGAGGGCGACACCCGCCGGCAGGTCGAGCCGATCGGCGTGGCGGGCGAGGGGGGCGAGGGCGCGGTCGTCGTAGCGGGCGAAGGGCGGGGCGGCGCGGAGGACGGAGGTGTCTGGGCGGGAACGAACGGGCATCACGCTGCCTCCTCGGCAGGGGCGGCACCGGCGGACGCCGGGCGGACGGGGATGGTCAGCGCCACCTCGGCGCCGCCCGCGAAGCGGGACCGGGCGCCGGGAGCGACCGACAGCAGGAACCGGATCGCCCGCTCGTTGTCGGCCTGGACGGTGGCGGTGACGGTGGTGAGGCCAGCTCGGCGGGCCTCCCTCGACAGTGCGGCGTACAGGGCACGGCCCACGCCACGGCGGAACCACGCGTCCTCCACCAGGAACGCGGCCTCGACGCTGCCGTCGCGGCCCCAGGCGAGGGTGGCGGTGCCCCGGATCTCGCCGCCGGGCGACACGGCGACGAACGAGCGGTGGTTCGGGGTGGGGTCGGCCACCCGGGCCAGCTCGCGACGGGCGGGGCGCTCGCCCGCGCCGTGGAAGCGGCGATACAGCGTGTCCGGGCTGCACCGGTCGATCAGCGCCCCGAGCGCCTCGGCGTCCTGCGCCGCTGCGGGTCGCACCGCGAGGGCCAGCGGGAGGGTTCGCATGCATCGACGGTAACTAGACCAGTCGTCATAGTCAATAGACCAGTCGTCATATTGGTATGCTGTCGCTGTGGTATCCGACACACGCGATCGACTCGTCCGCTCCACCAGCCGCCTGCTCCGCACGCAGGGCTACGCGGCCACCGGGCTCAACCAGGTCATGGTGGAGGCGGACGCGCCCAAGGGCTCGATGTACTTCCACTTCCCGGGCGGCAAGGAGCAGCTGGCGGCCGCCGCCGTCGACCTGTTCGCCGAGCGCACGTCGGCCCGGCTGGACCGCCACCTGGACGAGAACCCCACGGTCCGCGACGCCGTGGTGGCCATCTTCGATGCCTACGTCGCCCACCTCGAGCGAACGGGCTACCGCGAGGGCTGCGCCGTCGCCAGCGTCGCGCTCGACGCCGCCTCAGCCCACGACGCCCTGGCCGAGGCCACCGGCCGCGCCCTCCGCGCCTGGACCGACCGCCTGGCCGAGGCCCTGGAGGCCGAGGGCCGCGCCCCCGCCGAGGCCCACGGCCTCGCCACCCTCGTGATCGCCACCATCGAGGGCACGATCGTGATGGCCAAGGGCGAGCGCTCCACCGAGCCCATCGCCGCGGCCCGCGACGCCCTGCGCACGATCCTGGCGTCCTAGCCCGCGGCCGCGCCCATCGATGAGCACCGGTCCCCCGTCCGGTACCACCAGGCTGGGCGACCTCACGCTCGTCCAGCCTCGGGGCTGAAGGCCCTAGCTGGCGCGCCCGCTGTTCGTCGACGTGATCGGGTGGGGAGCGTACATACGTTCGCTATAGTGCGGGCATGACCGAACTGCGGTGGGATCAGGTCGAGGAGCCCCAGCCCCAGCTCACCCTGTTCGACGAGCCGGTATTCGAGCGCCAGCCCGGGCGGGGCGAGTTCCGGGGCATGGAGTTCCTGCACGTGCGCGCCCGGCGGATCATCAACGAGGTGAAGGGGTCGCCGTTCGGCTTCCGCTACACCATCAACGCCTACCGGGGCTGCAGCCACGCCTGCACCTACTGCTTCGCCCGGCCGACGCACACGTACCTCGACCTCGACGCCGACCGCGACTTCGAGCGGCGGATCGTGGTCAAGGTCAACGCCGTCTCCCACCTGCGCAGCGAGCTCGACCCCCGCCGGTGGGCCGGCGAGCTGATCGCCATGGGCACCAACACCGATCCCTATCAGCGGGCCGAGGGCAAGTACCGGCTGACCCGGGGCATCGTCGAGGTGCTCGCCGAGTTCGCCAACCCCTTCTCGATCCTCACCAAGTCGACGCTGGTGCTCCGCGACCTCGACCTGCTGGCCGAGGCAGCCCGGCGCACCGCCGTCCGCGTCAACCTGTCGATCGGCACGCTCGACGAGGACGTGTGGCGGGCGACCGAGCCCGGCACGCCGCATCCGGCCCGCCGGGTGCGGGCGGTCGAGGCGCTCAACGCCGCCGGCGTCCCCTGCGGGGTCCTCGTCGCCCCTGTGCTGCCGGGGCTGTCCGACGGGCCCGACCAGCTGGAGGCCGTGGTCAAGGCCTGCGTCGAGGCGGGCGCCCGCTCGGTCTCGACCGTGCTGCTGCACCTGCGGCCGGGCGTGGGCGACGTGTTCCTGTCCCGGCTGGCCGAGACCCACCCGCACCTGGTCGACGACTACCGCCGCCGCTACCGCGACCGCGCCTACGCCCCGCCGGCCGACCAGCGGGCGCTCGCCGCCACGGTCTCCTCGCTGATCGCTCGCCACGGCGGCACCGCCGCCGAGCGCACCGACCCCGTGCACATGACGGGCCAGGCCCCGCCCACTCCGGTCGACGTGCGGCCCGGCGGCCGACCATCGTCCTCGCCGTCGGCCGCGGCCGTGTCAGCGGCGGACGACGAGCAGCTCAGCCTGCTGTAGCCGTCGCGCCCCAGCGGGCCCGCAGCACCGCGGTGGTGGCCTCGTCGGCCGGGAAGAACGACTCCACCGACAGCTCGGCCACGGTGACGTCCCGGGCGGTGCCGAACGTGGCGATGGTCGAGAAGAACGTGAGCACCCCCCCGCCGGTGCGCAGCTCCAGGGGCACGAACAGGGCGCCCGCGGTGTCCGTCGGCGACGGCGACCCGTCGACGCCCGGGTAGGCGCACAACTCGTCGTGCAGCGCCATGACCCGCTCGTCCCCGTGGGTGGCGATCTCCCGGCGCAGCCGGTCGATCAGGTGGGTGGCGTACTCCTCGAAGTTGACGATCCGGGGGGCCAGGCCCTCGGGGTGCATGGTGATGCGTAGGGCGTTCACCGGCGGCTCGAGCAGGCGGGGGGCGACGTCCTCGGTCATGATGGCCAGGGCCGACGCGTTGGCCGCCACCACATCGTTGTGGCGGTCGACCACCACCGCGGGGAACGGCTCGTGGCTCGCGAGGATGCGGTCGAGGGCCTCGCGCACGGGTGCCATCTCCTGGGCGTCGAACGGTGTCTCGGGATAGCTCGGGGCGTAGCCCGCCGCCAGCAGCAGCGTGTTGCGCTCCCGCAGGGGCACGTCGAGGCGCTCGGCCAGGTGCAGCACGAGCTCCCGGCTGGGCTTGGACCGGCCGGTCTCGACGAAGCTCAGGTGGCGGGCCGACACCGCGGCATCGTTGGCCAGGTCGAGCTGGCTGAGCCGCCGCTGCCGGCGCCAGTCCCGCAGCAGCCCGCCCACGCCCGGAGAGGCGATGGAGGTGAGGGCCATCGATCCGACCCTAACGGCCGCCGATCACCGCAGCGCCTACCCGTCAGGTAATCGCCGGGCGCCGGAGCCCGGGCGCACGGTGGGGACATGACCGACACCACCACCGACACGACCGAGATCACCGCCGTCGTCGACACCTACGTCGCGATGTGGAACGAAGCCGACCCGGACCGCCGGGCCGAGCTCATCGCCACGGCGTGGGCGGAGGACGGCGCCTACGTCGACCCGCTGGCCCAGGCCGCCGGCCACGAGGCCCTGAACGGCCTGGTGAGCGAGCTGCAGGGCCAGTTCCCCGGCCACTCGATCGTCCGCACCAGCGGCGTGGACGCCCACCACAGCCTGATCCGCTTCGGATGGAGCCTGGTGGACGGCGACGGCAAGGCCGCGGTCGAGGGCATCGACGTCGGGATCGTCGCCGACGACGGCCGCCTGTCCCGCATCGGCGGGTTCTTCGGACCGCTCCCCCCGGCCTGAGAGGCTCCGCCGGCCGACCATAGTAGGGAGCGCCCCGGCGCCGCTGTTACAGTGCGTAGCACCTGCACCGGGGCGCTCACAGGGGGATCCGCTCGTGCCGTACGCCGAGGGCCGCACGTACTACGACGCCGACAGCCACATCATGGAGTTGCCCGACTGGCTGGGCGGCTACGTCGAGGAGGAGATGCGCGGCCGCATCGGGCCCCTGCAGCTCGGCGGGGCCGGCCGCCTGGCCGAGCAGGCCGTCGCCCAGGCGGCCGCCCGCGAGGTCGACGGCGCCGCCCGCTCCGATCTCGAGGACCGGCTCATGGACGCCAAGGGCTGGGGCGCACTGGGCGCGTTCGACCCCCGCGAGCGCAGCCGGGCCCTCGACCTGCTGGGCTTCGAGCGCCAGCTCGTGTTCCCCACGTTCGCCGTGTCCCAGTTCGCCGGCCACGAGGACCGTGAGGTCCGCCGGGCCGGCAACCGGGCGCTGAACCGGGGCGTCGTCGACTTCTGCGCGCGGGACGAGCGGCTGCTGGCCGTGGCGTTCGTTCCGCTGGGCGACCCCGGCTGGGTGGTCGCCGAGGTCGACCGGTGCCTGGAGGACGGCGCCGCCGCCATCCAGGTCACCCACGACGCGCCCCGCCACCACTCACACACCCATCCGGCGTACGACGGCGTGTGGGGTCGGCTGGCCGAGGCGGGCGTCCCGTTCGTGCTCCACGTGGGCGGGGCCCGGCTCCACGTGCCGCCGTCGCTGCACGACAACGGCCTACCGCCGGTGACGGACTTCCTGGGCGGCGGCGAGAACATCCGCTCCAAGGACTCGATCGCCCTCAGCCACGCGCCGGAGATGTTCCTCTCGTGCATGGCGATGGACGGCGTGTTCGATCGCTTCCCCGCGCTGCGGGGCGCGGCCATCGAGCTCGGGGCGGTGTGGGTCCCGGCGATGCTGAGCAAGCTCGACCTGGCCACCCGCAACTTCCGCCGCACCGAGCCGCAGCTCAACGCCATGGCACTGACCCCGCGCGAGTACATCCACCGCCAGGTGTGGTTCACCCCGTTCCCGGGCGAGCCGGTCGGCGCCATCATCGAGCAGTCCGGCGATGACCTGCTGCTGTTCTCGTCCGACTACCCCCACCCCGAGGGGACGCGCGACCCGCTGGGCCGTTTCGAGGCGACCATGGACGGCCTCTCCGAGCAGGCCCGCGACGCGTTCTACTCGGGCAACTTCGCCGACCTGATGGGCCTGGCGTTGGCGCCACACTCCGGCGCGCTCGGCTAGTCACGCCCGCGCGGCCACCGTGGGCCGCATTTCCCGCTCTTAGGGGACGCCCTCGACCCGGCGGGGCATCCCGCCGTAGATGAAGCCGTTCCACAGCACCGCGGTCAGCCGGTCGGCGAGCTCGTCCGCGGTGCAGGTGGGCTCCTCCACCCAGCGGCTGGCGGCCGCCTCCAACCCGCCCACGAACAGGTCGGCGCCCGCCACCGACATGCGCCGGCCCCAGCCGGCCGTGCGCAGGTGCTCGGCCGTGCTGTCGGCCATCAGCCGGGAGAACCCGCTGTGGTGGGTCAGGGCCCGCACCCGCTCGGTCGGCATCTGGCGGTTGAGGTAGCGGTAGACCTCGGGGTCCTCGGCCAGGAACCGGAGGTAGGTGATGATCTGCCGGCGCAGCAGGTCCCTGCCGGGCGGCACCTCCCGTATGGACCGGCGCAGCCGGTGCAGCAGCTCCTGGCAGAAGTCGTCGGCCACCGCCCCGTACAGCCCGGTGGCGTCGCCGAAGTGCCGGTAGAGGATGGGGCGGCTGATGCCGGCCTCGGCTGCGATGTCCTCCATCGCGACCCGCCCCTCGCCCCGGCGGATGACCCGCAGCGCGGCCTCGAGCAGCTCGGCCCGCCGCTGCTCGCGCCGGGTGAGCGGCGCCGAGGGGCGGCGCGTGCGCGCCCGGGCCGGGGAGAGCTCGGCCTCGGCGGCGTCGGCCATGCGCCGCACCCTACTCCGGCACAACCGTCACCCGCCGTGTCACAAGCTGCGGAGAAACCTCAACGTGACGTGAAGTCGCGGGATCGGCGGTACCGTGCCGGTCGTGGAGCACGGCCTTGCCATCGGCGCCCTGAGCGAGCGCACGGGCGTGCGCCCGTCCGCCCTTCGCTACTACGAGGCCGAGGGGCTCATCGCCTCCCAGCGCACCGGGGGCGGCCAGCGGCGCTACCACCGCGACGTGCTGCGGCGGGTGTCGTTCATCCGGGTGGCGCAGAAGGTGGGTCTCACCCTGGACGAGATCCGGGCGGCGCTCTCGTCGCTGCCCGACGAGCGCACGCCTACCCGCGAGGACTGGTCGCGGCTGTCCCGGGAGTGGCGGCCCCGGCTCGACGAGCAGATCGCCATCCTGCAGCGCCTGCGGGACCGGCTCGACGGCTGCATCGGCTGCGGCTGCCTGTCGCTGCAGACCTGCCGGCTGGCCAACCCGGGCGACAAGGCGGGCCTGACCGGGCCGGGCCCCCGCTACGTGCTGGGGGACCCGCCGGACGACGACTGAGCGCGAGGGGGGACGGTGGACGACTGGCCCATCGAGGAGCTGTTCGACGAGGACTACCTGCTGTTCCTGACGGCCCGGCAGTCCGAGGCGTCGGACGACGCCGACGCCGCCCTGGTGGCCGAGCTGCTGGGCGACGTCGCCGGCACCCGGGTCCTCGACCTGGGCTGCGGTCACGGCCGCATCGCCAACCGCCTGGCCGCCCGCGGCGCCCGGGTCACCGGGCTCGACGCCACGCGGCTGTTCCTCGACCTGGCCCGCGACGAGGCGGCGCGGCGGGGCGTGGACGTCGACTACGTGGCCGGCGACATGCGGGCTCTGCCGTGGGCCTGGCGGTTCGACGCGGTCGTGAGCTGGTTCACCGCCTTCGGCTATTTCGACGATGCCCAGAACCGGGCGGTGCTGGCCGAGGTCCACCACGTCCTGCGGCCGGGCGGCCGGCTCCTCCTCGAGCTGAACCACAAGGACGGTCTGCTCCCGCACTGGCTGCCGTCGTCCGTGGTCGAGGTGGGCGGCGCCCTGCAGATCGACGAGCGGACCTTCGATCCGCTCACCGGCCGGGCCCATGCCCGCCGCACGACGGTGCGGGACGGGCGGGTGCGCCGCGCCGAGTTCCACGTGCGCATGTTCGGGTTCACCGAGCTGCGGGACTGGCTGCTCGACGCCGGCTTCGGCTCGGTCGCGGGATACGGCGGCGACGGCGGCCCGCTGACCGCCGAGTCCGCCCGGATGATCGTGATCGCGACGCGGTGAGCTACTCGACCAGCGCCCCGTAGACCAGCGACTTGAGCTGGCCCCGGAAGTTGAACGTCCCGGACGGCATGAGCTGGGTCATGAACACCGTCACCAGGTCCTCGACGGGATCGATCCAGAAGATCGTCGAGGCGGCACCACCCCACATGAACTCGCCGGCCGAGCCGGCGGCCTGCGTGGCCGCCGGACCCTTGCTGACGGCCACGGTCAGGCCGAAGCCCATGCCGTCGAACCCGACCTCGCCGTAGCCACCGGGCAGGGCGTAGCGCCGCAGGTCGCCGTCGTCGGGCAGGTGGTTGGTGCGCATGAGCTCGACGGTCTTGGGCGCGAGCACCCGCATCCCGTCGACCTCGCCCCCGCCGGCCAGCATGTGGCAGAACCGGAGGTAGTCGGCAGCGGTGGACACGAGCCCGCCCCCGCCGGACAGGAACTCGGGGTGCTCGCGGTAGCGGCTGGTCTGCGGGTCGTCGAGCAGCCGCAGCTCCTTGGCGGCGTTGCGCCGGTAGAGCGCGGCGAACCGGCCGGCGTTCCCCTCGGTGACCGAGAACCCGGTGTCGACCATGCCCAGCGGGTCGAAGATCGTCGCCTGCAGGTACTCGTCGAACCGCCGGCCCGACAGCACCTCGACCAACCGGGCGCACACGTCGGTCGACCACGAGTACAACCAGTGGGAGCCGGGGTGGAACCGCAGGGGCTCGCCGCCCAGGCGCTCCATCAGCGTCTGCAGCGTCCCGCCGCCGGCCAGGCGCATGGCCGGCGCCCGGGTGCCGAGGCTCTCCAGGTCCATGCGGGCGTTCGGTGGGCCGTAGCCGATACCGGTCATGTGCATCATGGCGTCGCGCACCGACATGGGTCGCTCGGCGTCGACGAGGTGGCGGTTGCCGTCCTCGTCCTTGACGCTGACCTGGAGGCCGGCGAACTCGGGGATGTAGCGGCTGACCGGGTCGGACAGCGCGAACTTCGCCTGCTCGTACAGCGAGAGCAGTGCAACCCCGGTGATCGGCTTGGTCATCGAGAAGATGCGGTAGACGGTGTCGTCGGCGGTCGGGACCTCGCGCTCGCGGTCGGCGTGGCCGAGCGTGGAGGCGTGGGCGACCTGGCCCCGTCGCGACACCACCACCTGGCAGCCGGCGATCTTGCCCGGCTCGACGTAGCGGGTGCGGAGGTGGTCGTCGATGCGGGCGAGACGGCTGGCGTCGAACCCGGCGGCGTCAGGGTCGATCTTGAACGTCACGGCCGGCAGAGTATCCCGAAATCACAGCGCGTGTCGGAAGGTCTAATACGAGTGTTCCGAGCCAGTCGGTCCCTAGGATGGCGGGCTGCGAACCGTGCCTGTCTCCCCCGCTGACCTGCGCTCGCGCCTCGGGGCGCTGACCCTGCGCGACGAGCACCGCCTCCGGAGACGGCTCGACCGCGCCCGCACGTCGGCCCGCCGCGACGGCCGGGGTCCGGGCGGCGACGGGGACGGCGGGATCGAGGCCGAGCTCGCGGCGCTGGCCGCCGAGGTCGAGGCGGCCGAGGCCGTGGTGGCCCGCCGCCGGGCTGTGCTCCCCGATGTCACCTACCCCGAGTCGCTGCCCATCGCTGCCCGCCGCGACGACCTCCTGGCCGCCATCCGGGACAACCAGGTGGTGGTGGTCGCCGGCGAGACCGGGTCCGGCAAGAGCACCCAGCTGCCCAAGATGTGCCTCGAGCTGGGCCGGGGGGTGCGGGGCCTCATCGGCCACACCCAGCCCCGGCGCCTGGCCGCCCGCACCATCGCTGCCCGGGTGGCCGAGGAGCTGGGTTCCACGGTCGGCGACCTCGTCGGCTACACGGTCCGGTTCACGGACCAGGTCGGCGACCGCACGCTGGTCAAGCTGATGACCGACGGCATCCTGCTGGCCGAGCTCCAGACCGATCGGCTCCTGCGCCGCTACGACACGATCATCCTGGACGAGGCCCACGAGCGCAGCCTCAACATCGACTTCCTCCTGGGCTACCTGACGAACCTGCTCCCTCGCCGGCCCGACCTCAAGGTCATCGTCACGTCGGCCACCATCGACACGGCTCGCTTCGCCGAGCACTTCGGCGCCCCCGTGGTCGAGGTGTCCGGCCGCACCTACCCGGTCGAGGTCCGCTACCGGCCGCTCGGCGCCGACGGTGGAACCGACCAGGTCGACGGCATCCGGCGCGCCGTCGACGAGCTGGGGGGCGAGGGGCCGGGTGACATCCTCGTGTTCCTGTCCGGTGAGCGCGAGATCCGCGACACCGCCACCGCCCTCGGCGAGGCGGCGCTGGCCGGCACCGATGTCCTCCCGCTGTACGCCCGGCTGTCTGCGCACGAGCAGGCCCGGGTCTTCCGGCCCCATGCGGGCCGGCGCATCGTGCTCGCCACCAACGTGGCCGAGACGTCGATCACCGTGCCGGGCGTGCGCTACGTCGTCGACGTCGGCACCGCCCGCATCTCCCGCTACAACCGCCGCACCAAGGTCCAGCGCCTGCCGATCGAGCCGGTCAGCCGGGCGTCGGCCGACCAGCGCGCCGGTCGGTGCGGCCGGGTGGCGCCGGGCGTCTGCGTCCGCCTCTACGCCGAGGACGACTACGAGGCCCGGCCCGAGTTCACCGAGCCCGAGATCCTCCGCACCAACCTGGCGTCGGTCATCCTGCGCATGGCGGCGCTCGGCCTCGGCGACGTCGAGTCGTTCCCGTTCGTCGACCCGCCCGACGCCCGGGCCGTGAGGGATGCGGTGGCGCTGCTGGGCGAGCTGGGCGCCATGCGGGACGGCGGCACGCTGACCCCGCTCGGCCGGCGCCTGGCCCGGATTCCCGTCGATCCCCGGTTCGGGCGGATGGTCCTGGAGGCCGAGGCGAACGGCTGCGCCCGCGAGGTGCTGGTCATCGCGGCGGCACTGTCCATCCAGGACGTGCGGGAGCGGCCGACCGGCAAGGAGGCCGAGGCCGACGAGCTGCACGCCCGCTTCGCCGACCCCGAGAGCGACTTCACGGCCGTGCTCAACCTGTGGCGCTACCTGGAGACCCAGCAGCGGGCCCGGTCGTCCAGCGGGTTCCGGCGCATGTGCCGGGCCGAGCACCTCCACCACGTTCGCGTGCGGGAGTGGCAGGACCTGGTCCGCCAGCTGCGGGACGTGGCCGGGGAGCTCGGCATCCGCCGGCGGTCCGAGCTTGCGCCGGCCGAGGCCGTGCACCGCTCGCTGCTGGCGGGGCTGCTGTCGCACGTCGGCATGTACGACCCGACCACCCGCGAACACATCGGCGCCCGCCAGAGCCGGTTCCTCGTGGCGCCCGGCTCCGCGCTGCACCGTCGCCCGGCCGCGTGGGTCATGGCCGGCGAGCTGGTCGAGACCAACCGGCTCTGGGCCCGCATGGTCGCCCGCATCGACCCGTCGTGGATCGAGCCGCTGGCGGAGCACCTGGTGCGCCGCAGCTACGGCGAGCCGTGGTGGGACGCCCGCCGGGGCGCGGCGATGACCACCGAGCGCATCACGCTCTACGGCCTGCCGATCGTCGACGGCCGCCGGCTGGCGCTCGCCCGGGTCGATCCGGCGCTGGCGCGGCGGATGTTCGTCGAGGGGGCGCTGGTGGCCGGCGACTGGACGACACGCCACCGCTTCGCCGCCGACAACCGCCGGCTGCTGGACCAGGTGCGCGAGCTGGAGGACCGGACCCGCCGCCGCGACCTGCTCGTGACCGACGAGGCGCTGGGAGCGTTCTTCGACGCCCGGATCGGGCCGGACGTGACCTCGGCCCGGGCGTTCGACCGCTGGTGGTCGCGGGCCCGCCAGGACGCGCCGGACCTGCTGACGTTCACCCTCGACGACCTGCTCGACCCCGCGGCCGGCCCGGTCGACGGCGAGGCGTTCCCGACCACCTGGCGCCAGGGCGAGCGCAGCTTCGACGTGACCTACACGTTCGGCCCCGGCGCCGACGACGACGGCGTCACCGTGCACGTGCCGCTGGCGGCGCTCAACGAGGTACGGCCGGCCGGGTTCGACTGGCAGGTGCCCGGGCACCGGCTCGACCTGGTCACGTCGCTCGTCCGGTCGCTGCCCAAGGGCGTGCGCCGGCGGCTGGTGCCCGCCCCGGATCGGGCCCGGGAGGCGCTGGCCGGCATCGGACCCGGTGACGGCCCGCTGCTGGAGGTCCTGGCCCGGCGCCTGGCCGGCATGTCCGGCGAACGAGTGGTACCGGGCGACTTCGACCTCGCCCGGGTGCCGGCCCACCTCCTGGTCCGGTTCCGGGTCGAGGACGGCGACGGCGGGGAGGTGGCCAGCGGCCGCGACCTGGTGGCGCTCCAGCGCGAGCTGGGACGCGAGGTCCGGGAGGCGGTGGCCGGCGCCGCACGGGGGATCGAGCGGCGGGGCCTGCGCACCTGGGACATCGGCGAGCTGCCCCGCGTCGTCGACACCATCGCGGGCGGCCATCCGGTGCGGGGCTACCCGGCCCTGGTGGACGAGGGCGAGACCGCGGGCGTGCGGGTCCTGGCCTCGGAACCGGACCAGGCCCCGGCCATGGCGGCCGGCACCCGCCGGCTGCTGCTGCTGGCTGTGCCCACCGCCCGCCGCGAGGCCGAGCGCCGCCTCCGCCGCGTCCCCGCGCTCGCCGCGGTCCCGGCCCGCTATCCCGGCGTCGACGCTCTGGCGGACGACTGCGCGGCCGCAGCCGCGGACCGCATCGTCGCCGCGGAGGGCGGCCCGGCCTGGGATGCCACCGGCTTCGACCGCCTGGCCGCCGCAGCCCGCACCCGCCTTGGCCCGCTGGCCGCCGGCGCCGCTGCCCAGGCCGGAGACCTGGTGGCCGCGGCCCTGGCCCTGGAGGCACGCCTAGCCGCCGCGGGTGCCCCGGCCCTGGCCCCGGCGGTGGCCGACATGCGGGCCCAGGTCCGGTCGCTGGTGGCGCCGGGCTTCGTGTCGCGGGCCGGCCTGCCCCGCCTCCGGGACATCGGCCGCTACCTGGAGGCGGTCCGCCACCGCCTCGACAAGCTGGGCGAGCGCTCGGCCCGTGACCGCGACCTGATGCTGCGGGCCCAGGCCCTGGAGCACGCGTACACGGACGCCCGCGATGCCCTGGCACCGGAGCGCCGCCGCGCCCCGGACGTGGTCGACGTCGCCTGGCTCCTGGAGGAACTCCGGGTCAGCCTGTTCGCCCAGACGCTCGGCACGGCCCGCCCTGTCAGCGAGCCCCGGGTCCGAGCGGCAATCAAGCGATTTGGCGGCGCCCACGGCGACATGCTGCGGTGAGCGCCGCCAATTCAGCCGATCTGCCGGTCCACACCCTGCGCGACCAGGGCTCTCAGCTCGTGCACCAGGTCGTCGTCGAGGGTCAGCCCCGCCGCTGCATCCGCCTCGGCCGACTCCACCTTGATCGCCGGTGTGCCGAACCCCAGGTGTTGCGATGCCGTCTCGAAGGTCAGTGCGGCGGCGGCGATGTCGTCGTCGTGCGCTGCTCCTTGGAGCTCGGCGATCCCGCGACCCTGCTCCCACGGCGAGAGCTTCCAGTCCTTTCTGGAAGCCCTGACGACGACTGCCCGGGTGACGGTCAAGAGCAGAGCGACGATGGACGCCACCACGACGAGCGTGATGAGCCCTCCGGTGAGATCTCCGGTGGGCTCGAACACGAACAGGGCCGCGGCGACGAGCAGAAGGAGGCAGGACGTATAGGCCATGAGGCCCACGGCCGACAGCAGGCGCACAGCCATCCGATGCTCGGGAGGTCGCCAGAGAATCGCGGCCAACGCGACAGTGAACGTGATGAAGAGCGCCGACGCCGCCGCGTTCTCGCGATCGTCCGGCGCTCCGAGTCGACGGGCGGCCCAGAAGAGGGCGACCGCCGTGAGCCATGCACTGGCCGTCGCCAGCGTGAGCCATGAGTCGGCGGCGAGGCGAAGGTCCACCTGGGCTCGCGACAGCGAGCCGCGTTCGACCTCGATCGCGTGCAGGTCCACCGTCGGGAGGCCGCCCGTGACCTGGTCGATCGAGGGTCGACGACGGGCGAGCGACTGTTCCGGCCTGCCAGCGAGCATCCTGGCCGAGTCGATGGTGACCCCGGCCGGCGCGTGGATCTCGAAGTGGTAGCTCGCTGCGTTCTCGGCCGCCGGCGTCGGGAAGCGGACGCGGGTCGGTGCCCACCCGATCGCAGCGAGGAGCGACACGATGGACCACCGCGGCAAGGCCGGCGTGAACCGCCTGTAGCCGTTCTCCGTGGATTCCCTGGCCCGATATCGGCGGCTCAGCGGCTCGTCGTAGCGGAACTTGAACACCCGCTTGGCGGACCCGTCAGCACGCACGAGGACGAACATCACGAAGTCCTCGGACACGCGGTTCATGATGTGGTTGAACCGCCTGTCATCGCTGAGCTGCCGGATCTCCGGCGGGGCATCAGGGTTGTCCGCGAGGTTGCGGGCCGCGAGCAGCTCGTCCTGCGTGCCCGAGACGAGGTGTTCGAGGAAGGAGCCCACTTCGCCAGACAGCGGCCCGTCGCCGAGAACTGCGCACGCCAGGGCCTCGACCAGCGCCAGGGTGACCGCCTGGTTCTGGCGAAGACCGAGGAGGGGTACGGATGCGTCGCTCTCGTCGCGCAGGTCGAAGTTGACGAGCGACTTGCGTCTCATGATCGTCAACGGGAGCAGCCGGTACGGCGTCCCGTTGATGATGAAGGTCGGCGCCGCCAGCGGGACCGTGAAGTCGACGCTCACGCGCCGACGAACGGTCCTGTGGTCCCGGAACGACACCGACTCGACCCGTCGCGTGACCCATGCCGGGCTCGAGATGATGAGACCGAGCAACGTCAACCCGCAGTGGTGGCACCGCAGGGCGTGCTCCAACTGGTCGACGGGATCCGCAGCAAGATCCGACAACACCCTGACCTCGTGGGGCGGGTGCACGTGCCCGCCATCGGCAGGTTCGTGGTCGTCCGTCATCGGGCATCACCTCCGCTGCCGACCGCACCACGTGGACCCGCCCAGACGACGGCTCCACGCACTGGGTGGGGTGCGCGTCACCAGACCGTCGCGGTTCTGCCTGTTCAGATGTCGGAGCGCCGCGGGAAATACGCGGATGTCGGGTGGTTCAGCCGATCTGCCGGTCCACGCCCTGCCAGTACGGCTCCCGCAGCTCGCGCTTGAGGAGCTTGCCGGACGGGTTGCGGGGCAGGACCTCGGCGAAGTCGACCGACTTCGGCAGCTTGTAGCCGGCGAGCTGTTCACGGGCGAAGGCGATGATGTCCCGGGCGGTGTCATCGCCGGCCTCGGTGCCCTCGGCGGGGACCACGATGGCCTTGACCGCCTCGCCCCAGCGCTCGTCGGGCACGCCGATGACCGCCACGTCGGCCACCCCGGGGTGCTTGGACACCACGTTCTCGACCTCGGCCGGGTACACGTTCTCGCCGCCGGACACGATCATGTCCTTCACCCGGTCGTGCAGGTACAGGTAGCCGTCCGCGTCCGCGTAGCCGGCGTCCCCGGTCCGGAACCAGCCGTCGGGCGTGATCGCCTGGGCCGTCGCCTTGGGGTTCTCCCAGTAGCCGAGCATGTTCTGGCGGGATCGCGTCCACAGCTCGCCGACCTCGCCGAGCGGCACGTCCTCGCCGGTGGTCGGCTCGACGATGCGGACCTCGACCCACGGGTAGGGCTTGCCGCACGAACGCAGCAGCTGGGGCCTGGAGGCGGGGTCGTGGTCGGCGCCCTCGAGCTGGGTGATGGCGCCGGTCGTCTCGGTCAGGCCGTACACCTGGATGAACTCGCACCCGAAGGTGTCCATGCCGGTGAGCAGCACCTTGTCGGTGATCGGCGAGGCGCCGTACACGAGCGCCCGCAGCGTCGAGAAGTCGGTGGACTCGACGCCCGGGGTGGCCAGCACGAATTGGATGACCGCCGGCACCATGAAGGCGTTGGTGATCCCGTAGGCCGGGATCGCCGCCAGGATCGCCGCCGGGTCGACGTCCCGCAGGACCACCGTGCGGCAGCCGTGGACCAGGCCCACCATCGACCAGCCCGCGCCGGCGATGTGGAACATCGGCATCATCGCGAGGTTCACCGAGTCGGTGGTGAACCGCCACTGCGCGGCGATGTCGCCCACCCCGCCGAAGAAGTTGTCGTGGCTGAGCATCACGCCCTTGGGCAGCCCGGTCGTGCCCGAGGTGTAGAGCTGGAAGGCGACGTCGCTGCCAACCGAGGCGACGCCGGGGTCGTCGGTGGGCCGGCCCGCCACCCAGTCCTCGTAGTCGGGCCAGCGGTCGTGGCCCCCGACGGCCACGATCGTGTGGACCCGCCTCAGGTCGCCCTCGATGCGCTCGACCGCGGGCACGAAGTCCGGCCCCACGATCACGACCTCGGCCCCCGCATCCTCGATGATCTGGGCCATCTCCGGCGCGGCCAGCCGCCAGTTCACCGACACGTTGACCGCGCCCAGCTTGGCCAGGCCGAAGGTGACCTCGAAATACTCCAGCCCGTTCTTGTCGATGAACGCCACGCGGTCGCCCGCCCCCACACCGGCCGCGGCGAGGGCGTGGGCGACCTGGCTGGACCTCGCGTCGAGCTCGGCGAAGTTCATGCTGCGGTCGCCGGCGTCGAGCGCCGGGGCGTCCGGCCGCTCGGCCGCGTGGACCCGGATGACGTCGGCCAACGTCCGCATCCTGGTCAGATCGACGGTGTCGGTGTCGGCGCTGCCGGTCCCGGCGGTGTCGGCGGTGGTCATGTGCGTCGGTCTCCCTCGTCGCGTGCCCGCCTCTCCCCCGTCCGGGGCGGGATCACGACCGTTACGATACGACGGCCACCTGCCCGGGATCCGATGAACGAGGGGGACTCGATGCGTGCTGCCGTCCTGCGCGCCGGAGAGATGGTCGTGCGCAACGACGTGCCGGACCCTGTCCCCGAGTCCGGACAGGTGCTGGTCCGGGTGCGGGCCTGCGGCATCTGCGGCTCCGACCTGCACTTCGCCCGGCACGGGGCCACGATGCTGGCCCTCGGCGACGAGATGCGGGGCGTCCCCGAGATGGGCGAGCCGAAGCTCGACCTGGGCCGGGACGTGTTCATGGGCCATGAGCTGGCGGCCGAGGTCGTCGAGGCCGGGCCCGACACCGACTCGCCCGACCCGGGGACCGTGGTCACGTCGATCCCGGTGCTCATGGCGGCCACCGGCATCCGCCAGCTCACGTACACCAACGACCTGCCCGCGGGCTACAGCGAGCACATGCTGCTGTCGGCACCGCTGCTGCTCACGGTGCCCAACGGGCTCGACCCCCAGGCCGCGGCCCTGACCGAGCCGATGGCCGTGGGCCTCCACGCCGTCAATCGCTCGGACATCCAGCCGGGCGACGGGGCGCTGGTGCTCGGGTCCGGCCCGGTCGGCCTCGCGATCATCGCCGCGCTGGCCCAGCGGGGCATCGAGCCGGTGCTCGCCGCCGACCTGTCCACCGCCCGCCGGGAGGCGGCCCTGGCCATGGGCGCCCACGAGGCGGTCGACCCGGTGGTCGAGGCCGCGTTCGAGGCCTGGTCCCGGATCGGCGGGGGCCGCCAGCTGATCGTGTTCGAGGCCATCGGCGTGCCCGGGATCATCGACGACGTGCTCCGGGAGGCGCCGCCCCGCACCCGGGTCGTCGTGGCCGGCGTGTGCATGGAGCGCGACGCCGTGACCCCCCTGTTCGGCATCGCCAAGGAGCTGGACGTCCGGTTCAGCTTCGCCTACGACCTGGCCGAGTTCGGCACCACCCTGCGGCTGCTGGCCGAGGGCGAGATCGACCCCATGCCTCTGGTCACCGGCCACGTCGACCTCGACGGCGTGCCCGGGGCGTTCGACGACCTGTCCGACCCCGAGCGCCACTGCAAGATCGTGGTGGTCCCCAGCTGAGGGACCCCGTCCGGACACCGCACGGCGGGTCCGGGCCCGACTACGATCGACCGCAGCCGTCGGAGGGGTGCCGCGAGCGAGGGGAAGGCGCAGCGACCACGGCCTGCCTCGGTGGATCGTCATGCACAAGCACGTCGGGGGGACGTCCGCGACCGCGGAACGGGTCACATGAGGCGCATCGAGGACCAGCGCACCGGGCGGCGGGTGGGCTCGGACGGTCGCGGCTCGAGCCTCGCCGAGGCCGACGGCGGCGACGAGGCGGTCGCGCGGCCGGCGGTGCCCACGCACGACGACCTGCTCGTGTTCCCGCCCGCGATGCGGTGGTCGATCACGGCGGCCGCCGGCGTCGCCGTCCTGGCGGTGATCGGCCTGTCGACCACCTTCGGCGACAGCGACGCCGACCTGCTGCTCATCCACGCCATCGCCACGGTCCCGTTCACGGCCGCCGGCCTGGTGCTGACCCGCAGGGTGCAGGGGCAGAGCCCCTCCGAGTACGAGGTGTTCTGGCAGCGTTGGTTCTGGGCGCTGCTGCTCGGCACCGGGGCCGCGGTGGCCGCCGGCCTCGGGGCGATCTTCCACTCCCGGCCCCTCGTCCTCGTGGACATGCTGCTCCTGCTCGCCACCGTCCCGTTGTGGGTGTCGGCCTCGCTGATCATGGTCAAGGCCCAGGCGGGCAAGCGGGACATGGCGGTCGACGTCATCGACATCGCGATGGCCGTGACCGTGCTCAGCGCCCCGGGTGTGCTGCTGGTGCTCGAGCCGTTGTCGCGCAGCGATCGGCTGATCTTCGCCCTGCCGTTCGCGCTGATCATCCTGGCCGCGCCGGCGGCCATCTACGTGTCGCTGCTCAACCTGGAGCGGGTGCCCCGGGGCGAGCGGGTGGCTCAGGGCCTCGGGGTCGTGCTGGCCGGCCTGTTCACGCTCAACCTGACCCTGCACCTGTCCCGGGTCCTGGCTGACCTCGACGTGCTGGTCCCCGCGCTGATCGCGGTGCACGCCGGCCAGATGGCCCTGCTCGCGGTGATCCCGGCCTGGGCCCACCGGCGCGTCACCGCCCGCCTCGCCAACCTGGCCCCCGAGGAGCAGTTCCGTTCCAGCAACCCGATGCCCTACGTCAGCGCAGTGGTCCTGCCGCTGGTCGCACTGTGGGCGTTCCTCACCCGGGACGAGCGGCCATGGGGTGTGGCCTACGTGGCGGCGGTGCTGGTGGTGATCGTGGTGCTCAACGCGGTGCGCTACACGCTGATGAGCCGGGAGACCCAGCGGCTCAGCGCCGAGCTGGCCAGCATGGCCGAGGATCGCCGCCGGCTGCTCGCCAACATGGTGCGGGCGCTCGAACACGAGCGCCACCGCACCGTGGCCGAGCTGCACACGCAGGCGGTCGGGTCGCTGGCCACGCTGGCCTCGATCGTGCAGGCGGCCTACGTCACGCTGCCCAACGACACGGCCCTGGCGGTGCGCGAGACCATCGCCCAGCTCCAGGGCGACCTGACCGAGCGGGCGGAGGAGCTGCGCCGGCTGATGGTGGCGATGCGGCCGCCGAAGTTCCCGCCGGCCGGCGACGACAGCACGCTCGGCACCGCGCTGCTGGCCTACGCGTCCGAGCTCTACCGGGAGCGCTCGACCCGCACCGTGAACGTGCACGTGGACCCGGTGCTGCAGCTCGACCGGTCGACGATGACGATCGTCTACCGCATCGCCCAGGAGGCCCTGCTCAACGCCGCCCGCCACTCGACGGCCCGGACGGTGGCGGTCAGCGTCACGGAGCGGGACGGCAACGTGATGGTCGAGGTCCACGACGACGGCATCGGCTTCGACCTCGACGCGGTCACGTGCGGCTCGGGGCTGGCGTCGATGCAGCTGTTCACCAACCTGGGCCGCGGGGAGCTGCTGGTCCGCACCAGCCCCGGCCACGGCACGCTGATCCGCAGCGTGCTCGGCGTGCGGCCGGACCGCGGCGAGCGGCCGGCACCGGGCGGCGAGGCGGCCCCGGCCGGGCGCGCGCGGGCGCACCTGCGGCTGATCGCCGCCGGGCCCGACGACGCCTGAGCGCCGGCGAGCCGAGCGGTCAGATCAGGCCGAGCGCGTCGAGGCCGGCCCGCACGAACCGCAGCACCGTCTCGTTGGCCTGCTCGGCCGTGAGCTGGCCGGACATCCACAGCTCGCACACGTGGAGGACCGCACCGAAGGCGGCGGCCGCCCCGGCCATCGTCACCGGCAGGGGCTCGCCGGCCGAGGCCAGCAGGCTGTTGAGCTCGCCGGACAGCCGGGCCCGCACGGCGATGGCCTGGGCCACGACGCCGGGCTCGCCCGACCCCCAGGGCTCGAGGATGAGCAGCCGGTAGGCGTCGGGCCGGGCCGCGAAGTAGGCCAGCAGGGCGGTGACCAGGGCCTCCAGCCGCCGCTCGGTGGTGGTCGGGGCCCGGACCGCGGCCTGGACGGATTCGACGACCTCGCCGACGAGCCGCTCCATCACCTCCCGGTAGAGCTCGGGCCGGCCGTCCGGGAAGTAGTGGTAGAGCAGCGTCTTGGACACCCCGGCGATCGTCGCCACCTCGGCCAGGCCGGCCTGGGTGTAGCCGCGCGTGGCGAAGGTCTCCTCGGCGGCGGCCACGAGCAGCGCCTTGCGTTGCTCGGGAGCCAGTCTGCGTGTGCCTGGTTCGCCCACCCCGTGCATCCTCCCCGATCTCGAACGCACGCCCGGGCGGGGGCCGCGGGCGGCGATGAGCGTGCGCAACGCTAGCGCTCGTTGACACCCGCGTCGGCGCGAGTGGTGACGCGCTGATGACCCATTACTGACACGTCAGCATACGGCCCGCGACGTGCGCTCCCCTCGACCACCCCGTCGGCTACCGTCACGCAAATGCAATCCCGCTGGGGGGCGTGGGCGATCGTCATCGGCGCGGCGTTGGTCGCCACGTCCTGCGGGTCGTCCTCCGACGACCTGCTCGAATCCGCGGTGCCGTCGAGCAGCACGGCGACCGTCGAGCTCCCGACCACCGGCCCGCCGCCGACCGACCCGCCCTCGACCGCACCCGGGTTCAACAACCCGGGAGTCCGCACCCGGGGCGGCGGGGCCACCGCCTCGGCGGCGGCCGGCGCGGCCGGCACCGGGGCCGGCGGGGCCGGCGTCCCGGCCGAGGCCCGGGCGGTCGACACGTCGAACCCCGATCGGGTCATCGGCACCGGCACGCCCGCCAGCTGCGCGGCGGCCGCCGTCGTCGAGGCGGTGGCGGCCGGCGGGATCATCACGTTCGACTGCGGGCCGTCCCCGGTCACGATCTCGATGTCCGCCACCGCCAAGGTCCGCAACGACACCGGGCCGGAGATCGTGCTCGACGGCAAGGGCCTGGTCACCCTGTCGGGCGGCGGCCAGCGCCGGATCCTCTACATGAACACGTGCGACGAGGCCCAGGTCTTCACCACCTCCCACTGCCAGGACCAGGACCACCCGCGGCTGACCGTGCAGAACCTGACCTTCGCGGACGGCGACTCGACCGGCGAGACCGTCGAGGGTGGCGGCGGGGGCGCCATCTTCGTGCGGGGCGGGCGGGTCAAGGTGGTCAACTCGCGCTTCTCCGGCAACACGTGCGACCCGACCGGGCCCGACCTGGGCGGGGCCGCGATCCGGGTGCTCAGCCAGTCCCGGGGACTGCCGGTCTACATCTCCGACAGCACGTTCGAGGCGGGCTCGTGCTCGAACGGCGGGGCGCTGTCGAGCATCGGCGTGTCCTGGGAGATCTACAACAGCGTGTTCAGCGGCAACGAGGCCATCGGCTACGGCGCCAACCCGGCCAAGGCCGGCACCCCCGGCGGCGGCAACGGTGGGGCGATCTACGCCGACGGCGACCGCTTCACGATCCGGGTCGTGAACTCGACCCTCGAAGGCAACCACGCCCGGGAGGGCGGCGGGGCCATTTTCTTCGTCAGCAACGACCGCACGGGCTCGCTGTCGATCGAGGGCTCGCGCCTGTCCGGCAACCCGAGCGACGGTTTCGAGACGTACCCCGGGATCTTCTTCCTCGGCGCCGGCGAGCCGGCCACCCCGGGGTCCTCGCTGGGCTAGCTCACGCCGCGGGCCGTGAGGCGCTGCCGCCGCAGCTCACTGCGCCGGACCTTGCCGGCGTCGTCCCGCAGCGCCCGGTCGACCAGCTCGACAGTGCGCGGCACCTTGTAGCGGGCCAGCCGCTCGCCCACGAAGGCGATCAGCTCGGCCTCGGTCACGGCCTCCGGATCCGCCTCGACGATGGCGTGGATGCGGTTGCCCCTGTCCTCGTCGGGCAGGCCGATCACGCAACACGACCGCACCGCCGGGTGCTCGGCCAGCGAGGCCTCGACCTCCGCCGGGTACACGTTGGCGCCGCCGGACAGGATCATGTCCTGGAGCCGGTCGCCCAGGTACAGGTAGCCGTCCTCGTCGACGTGGCCGCAGTCGCCGAGCGACTCCCAGCCGCCCTCCCGCCGCCGCGCCTCGGCGCCGACATAGCGGTAGGTGATGCGGCCGGCCCCGTTGCGCAGCCACACCTCGCCCTCGGTGCCGGGGGGCACCTCGTTGCCCTCGGCGTCGCAGATCATGATCTCGCCGCCGAGGGGGCGCCCGACCGAGCCTCGGTGCTCCAGCCACTCCTCGCCGGTGATGACGGTCGCGACCTGGGCCTCGGTGCCGGCGTAGAGCTCGACGATCCGCTCGGGGCCGAGCCAGCGGATCCACGCTTCCTTCAGCCACGGGGGGCAAGGCTCGGCCAGGTGCCAGGCCGTGCGCAGCGAGCCGAGGTCGTAGCGGTCGCGCACCGCGGCCGGCAGCCGCCAGATGCGCTTCATCATGGTCGGCACCAGGTAGACGACCTCGGCGCGGTGGGCCTCGATGGCGGCCAGCGTGCCCTCGGCGTCGAAGCCGGGCAGGACCACGACGTGGCAGCCCCACAGCAGCGCCTGGCACGACCACACGATCGGGCCGTTGTGGTACAGCGGGCCCGGCATCACCAGGCAGCCGTCCGGCTCGAGCCGCAGCGGCACGGGGCCCTCGACGTCGAGGAGGCTGCGCTCGCCGGACACGATCAGCTTCGGCCGCCCGGTCGACCCGCCGGACGTGGGCGCCTTCCAGGCGGGGGACACAGCGTCGGGCAGCGGCTCCGGGCGGCCGCCGCCGGCGGGCGGCTCGGGCCGGAAGCCGGCGGGGAGGCTCGGGCGGTCGCCGGCGGCCGCGGGGTCCACGCCGATCGTCACCCTGGGGTCGGCCAGGTCGACGATGGCGCGCAGCTCGGGCACCGGCAGATACGAGCTCACCGGCTGGGGGATCGCCCCCAGCTTCCAGGCGGCGGCGATGGCCACGAACCACTCGACGGAGTTGGGCAGCGCGATCGTCACCATGTCGCCGGTGCCGACACCCCGGGCCGCGAGGTCGCGGGCCAGGGCGGTGGCGGCGTCGTCCAGCTCGCGGCGCGTGAGCCGGGCCTCGCCGCACGACAGTGCGGGGCGGTCCGGGTCGGCCTCGGCCAGGTCGGTGAGCCGGCGGGCGAACGAGACGCGGGTCACGGCCTCACACTGCCAGACCCGGCTGCGGATGCGCCGGGTCAGCCACCGAGGAGGGCGTCGAGCAGCGAGCCGATGAGCCCGGGGTCGTCCTCCGGCGGCGTGGCGGTGGTCGTCGTCGGCCGCGGCCGGGTCGTGGTGGGGCCGATGGTCGGTGCGCCCGCTCCGCTGGTGGTCGGCGCGGTGTCGCTCGGGGCGCCGGTCGTGCCCGCAGGGGGCTCGGCGGCGCTGGGGCCGGCCGCCGGCGCGTCCCCGGTGGCGGTGCCAGGCGGCGCCGGCTCCCCGGTGCCGGGAGTGGCGCGGTTGGTCCGGGTTGCATCGCCGCCGGGGACCGGGGTCGGGGTGGCCGCGGGCGACTCGCCGACGGGCGGCTCGTCCCCCTTGTCCGGGACCACGTCGGCATCCGAGCCCCTGGCTGTGGGGGCCACGCCGCCGTCGTCCGACTCCGTCAGCGCGGCGATGGCCGCCACGCCGATGAGCGCCACGATGGCGAGACCGACCAGCCCGGCCACCAGCCGCGTCCGCCGGCTGGCCCGGCTCGCGGCGACCGTCACCGAGCCGCGCACGGCCCGCAGGAGATCGAGGAATGCCCGCACGGGCGACATTCTGCTCGGCGCGACGACCCGCGCGCCCGGGGTCGCACCCGACGCCTGTCTTAACCGCGACGCCACTCTTGTTACTTACTGACGTGTCAGTTTAAATGTGACGTGCGGCACGCTCCGGGTGTGCCGGGACGAGGGGGTTAACGATGAGACAGAAGTCAGTGCTCGGCTCGATCGCCGCGCTCCTGGCCAGCCTGAGCCTGGCGGTGGTGGCCGTGGTCGCCCAGCCCACGGGGGCCGGTGCCCAGACCGGGGAGTTCCGCAAGGGCCCCGACCCGACCGAGGCGTCCGTTCGCGCGGACCGCGGTCCGTTCGCGACCACCACGGCGTCGGTGTCGTCGCTCGTCGCCGGCTTCGGCGGCGGCACGATCCACTACCCGACCACCACCAGCCAGGGCACGTTCGGCGCCATCGCCTTCGCGCCCGGGTTCACCGCCAGCAGCAGCAGCTACGCGTGGATCGGTCCGCGGATCGCGTCGCAGGGCTTCGTGGTGTTCCTGATCAACACCGACTCGCGGTTCGACTTCCCGGCCAGCCGGGCGACCCAGCTCCAGAACGCGCTCAACTACCTGGTCAACCAGAGCGTGGCGGCGAGCCGGATCGACCGGAACCGCCTGGCGGTCGGTGGCCACTCCATGGGTGGCGGCGGATCGCTGATCGCGGCCGACAACAACGCCAGCCTCCAGGCGGCCGTCCCGCTGCAGCCCTGGAACACCGGGACCAACTTCAGCGGCGTCAACGTGCCGACGATGATCGTCGGCGCCGAGAACGACACCGTTGCCTCGGTGGCATCGCACTCGGAGCCGTTCTACAACAGCATCCCGGCGGCCTCGGAGAAGGCTTACGTCGAGCTGAACGGGGCCTCCCACGGCGTCGGCACGACCGCCAATGTCGTCCAGGCCAAGTCGATGATCGTGTGGCTGAAGCGCTACGTCGACAACGACACCCGGTACGAGCAGTTCATCTGCCCGCCACCGCCGGCGCCCAGCGCGGAGATCCAGGAGTACCGCAACACCTGCCCCGGCTGAGCCCGGGGTCACCCGTCCGATGGCGGCCGCGGGGGCGGCCGCCATCGGCGCGTCTCACGGCCGCCCGGCGGTCCCGGGGTGCTGGTACCATGCGAGCGCACCAGCCACTGATGCACGTGCATCAAACCCGGGAACCGAGGGGGAGCGCGCCATGGCCTGGGATTTCTCGACCGAGCCCGAGTTCCAGGAGCAACTCGACTGGATCGACACGTTCTGTCGGGAGGAGATCGAGCCGTTCAACGTCGTCTTCCCCTTCGCCCTGCGCACGCAGGACCCGAAGGTCAGGGCGCTGGTCAAGGGCTACCAGCAGCAGATCAAGGACCGGGGCCTATGGGCGCTGTTCCTCGACGAGGAGCTGGGCGGGCCCGGCTTCGGCCAGCTGAAGCTCGCGCTGGTCAACGAGATCCTGGGCCGCTACCCGGCCGCGCCCGGGTTCTTCGGGACGCAGGCGCCCGACACCGGCAACATGGAGTTGCTCGCCGCGTACGGCACCGACGAGCAGAAGGAGCGGTGGCTCTACCCGCTGATGGACCAGGAGATCTGGTCCGCCTACTCGATGACCGAGCCCCAGGGCGGGTCCGACCCCAACCTGTTCAAGACGACCGCCGTACGTGACGGCGACGAGTGGGTCATCAACGGCGAGAAGTGGTTCACCAGCGCCGGTCGCTACGCCGACATCCTGTTCGTGATGACCACGACCGGCATGTTCGTGGTCCCCCGCGACACGCCGGGCGTCGAGTTCGTGGCCGAGGGCCCCCGGCTGCACTCCCACATCCGCTACAACGAGGTGCGGGTCCCGCTCGACCACCTGCTCGGCCCGCCCGACGGCGCCAAGGTCCTGGCCCAGCGGCGGCTCGGCGGGGGGCGCATCCACCACGCCATGCGCTCGATCGCCCAGTGCAAGCTGGCGTTCGACATGATGTGCGAGCGGGCCCTGTCCCGCGAATCGCACGGCAAGACCATCGCCGAGCACCAGATGGTCCAGCAGGCCATCGCCGACTCCTACGCCGAGATCAACATGCTGCGCCTGCTGGTGCTGTGGACGGCGTGGACGATCGACAACTCGTCCACCCAGGCGTCCCGCACGCAGATCGCCGCCTGCAAGTACACGTGCGCCAAGGTGTTGCGCGAGGTGTCGTACCGAGCCATCCACATCTACGGCTCGCTCGGCGTCACCGACCTCACGCCGCTCCAGGCGATGTGGGCGGGCGCGCCGCAGATGGCGGTCATGGACGGCGTGGACGAGGTCCACAAGGTCACGGTGGCCAACAACGTGCTCAAGGAGTACCGGCCCCACGACGGCCTCTGGCCCACCGAGTACCTGCCCGCCAAGCGGGCCGCCGCCCGCAAGAAGTTCGAGCCGCTGCTGGCCTCGGACCCCGACCTCAAGCGCTACGCCGACGGGATGGCCCAGTACATGGAGCGCCGGGGCTGATGGAGCTGCGCGACCGCGTCGCCGTCGTCACCGGGGGCGGCGGCGGCATCGGCGAGGGCCTGTGCCGGGCCTTCGCCGCCGAGGGCGCCCGGGCCGTGGTGGTCGCCGACATCGACGGCGACGCCGCCGAGCGGGTGGCCAAGGACATCGACGCCGCCGCCGAGGGTGGGACCCGGGCACTGGGCCTGGAGGCCGACGCCGGGTCCGAGCCCGACGTCATCGCGCTGGTCGCCCGCACCGAGGAGGAGTTCGGCCCGGTCGACCTCTTCTGCGCCAACGCCGGCATCATCGCCGTCGGCGGCGTCGAGGTCGCGGACGAGGTGTGGGAGCGGATGTGGCGCGTCAACGTGGCCAGCCACATCTACGCCGCCCGGGCGGTGCTGCCGGCGATGCTGGCCCGGGGCGAGGGCTACCTGCTGCACACCGCGTCGGCCGCGGGCCTGCTGACCCAGCTGGGCTCGGCCCCGTACTCGGTCACCAAGCACGCGGTGATCGGCCTGGCCGAGTGGCTGGCGATCACCCACGGCGACTCCGGCGTCCGGTTCTCGTGCCTGTGCCCGCAGGCGGTGGCCACGGCCATGGCCGGCGGCGCCCGCGCGTCGGTCGGCGACACGGGCGTCGAATCGACCGCCGGACGCGACGGCATCCTGTCGCCCGACCAGGTCGCGGCCACCGTGGTCGAGGGCCTGCGGGAGGAGCGCTTCCTCATCCTCCCCCACCCCGAGGTCGCCACGTACGAGCAACGCCGCGCCGGCGACCGCGAGCGCTGGCTGCGGGGCATGCGCAGGGTCCAGGCGGCGATGGTCGCAGCCTGGCGAGGGTGATTTGGCGGCGTATACGCCGAGATGGCGGCGCATGCGCCGCCAAATAGCTGGTCTACGATCCCTTTCGTGGATCTTTGGTCACTTCTCGCCCAGCACGCCGCTCACCGGCACGGCGCCATCGGCCGACGCTCGGCGCTCGAGCTCGGGCTGTCCGAGTCGACGCTGACCTCGTGGGTCGACCAGGGCCGGCTGCTCCGGCCGGCGGCGAACGTGCTGGTGATCGCCGGATCGGCCGTCACCTGGCGGCAACGTGCGAGCGTGGCTGCACTCTCTGGTGGCGGCTTCGCCTCGCACCGCACAGCGGCCGCGCTGTGGGCCCTCGACGGGTTCGAGCCGCGGCAGATCGAGGTGCTGACGCTGCACGGCCTGCGCCGGCGCCGGTCGGCCTGGGTCGTGCACGAAACCCGCAACCTGCGAGGGGTCGACCTCGACGAAGTCGACGGCATCCCGTGCACATCGGTGGTCCGGACCGTGCTCGACCTGCCGGCCGTCGCCCACCCGTTCCGGGTCGCACAGGCGCTCGACTGCGCCTGCCGCCGGCGGCCGGGCACGCTGGAGGCCGTGGCCCAGCGCCACCGCGAGCTCAAGCGCCAGGGTCGGCGGGGGTCGCGCGTCATGGCGGAGATGCTGGCCGAGCGACTGGGCACCGGGCGGTTCACAGACAGCGGATTCGAGGCGAGCGCGGTCCGGCTCGTGCGCCGGTTCGGCCTGCCCGAGCCGGTGCTCCAGCACTGCGTGCGGGACGGCGACTTCGTCGCCTTCCTCGACCTGGCGTGGCCTGCCATCCGGTGGGCCGTCGAGTGCGACAGCCTCGCCCACCACTTCGGCAAGCGGGCCCACGAGTGGGACCGCCTCCGCCGGCGCCGGCTCAAGCGGCTCGGCTGGGACGTCGTCGAGGTCACGTACGACCAGGTGACCAAGCAAGCCGGGACGACGGGGCGGGAGCTGCGGGACCTCTACGATTTGGCGGCGCATACGCCGGGTACTCGGCGGATACGCCGCCAAATCGCCTAGAGACGCACCGACTTGGCGCCAAAGCGCTGCGTGAACCGGCTGGTGTCGATCTCGTCGAGGTCGAGCTCGCCCGCCATGACCGCGGCCTTCCACTCCTCGTGCGCCGGGACGTTGGCGTGGAACTCACCCATGACCTCCGCCGCGAACAGCTCGAGGCTGGCGCAGATGTCCTCGTGCGTGTTGCGCCCCGCCTGGTTCAGCAGGATCACCTGATCGATGTTCGAGGACTCGAACTTGCGCAGCTTGCGCCGGATCGTCTCGGGCGACCCGATGAGCCCGCCCGACAGCGCTCGCTCGGCCCCTTCGGGGTTGGCCTGCTTCCACGCCGTGTACTCGTCCCACATGTTGACCTCGCCGGGGTCGGGCCGGCGCCGGTCGGGGCTGTTGTAGTAGCGCAGGCAGAACTGGAAGAACGTGGCGCCGTCGGCCCGGGCCCGGGCCTCCTCGTCCGTCGGTGCGCACATGAACATGCTCACCAGGGCGATGTTGGGGTTCACCGGATAGTCGCACAGCCGGTCGAGCCGCTTGGTGATGGCGTTGTAGTAGGCGTGCACCCAGGCCGTGGCGGCATCCGCACTCACGAACTGGAACCCCAGCGCGCCGAGGCCGCGCCGGCCGGCGTACTCGATCGTCTCGATCTGCGAGCATGCGGTCCACAGGGGCGGGTGCGGCTTCTGCCGGGGCTTGGGCAGCACGTTGCGCAACGGGAAGTCGAAGTGCGTGCCCTGGTACTCGACCCCGCCCTCGCCGAACATCGGGATGGCGCAGCGCACCGCGTCCTCCCACAGCTCGCGCTTGTCGCGGAACCGCACGCCGAACGGGTGGAGCTCGGTGATGCTGGCGCTCTCCCCCATCCCGAACTCGACGCGGCCGTCGCTCAGCAAGTCCAGCGCCGCCACCTTCTCGACCACCTTGGCCGGGTGGGTCGTCGTTAGCTGGAGGATGCCGTGCCCGAGCCGGATCCGGGACGTGCGCTGGCTGGCCGCCGCCAGGAACACCTCGGGCGCGGACGAGTGCGAGTACTCCTCGAGGAAGTGGTGCTCGACCACCCAGGCGTGGTCGTAGCCGAGCCGGTCGGCGAGCTCCAGCTGGTCGAGGGCGTCGTGGTACAGCCGGTACTCGCTGTCCGGCTGCCACGGGCGCGCGAGCTGCAACTCGTAGAACACGCCGAACTTC
>Ga0114129_10000202_pt1 | contig 66203 bp, 54 predicted proteins | sample RhiMetdeltSRZDD1_FD_80071 | JGI IMG/M metagenome (GOLD analysis project Ga0114129, IMG submission 80071) | Populus rhizosphere microbial communities from Tennessee, USA - Rhizosphere MetaG P. deltoides SRZDD1 (version 2) (version 2) | ecosystem: Host-associated > Plants > Roots > Rhizosphere >...
ATCCACATTTCGTATACAAGTGCGACGCTGTGGTTCGTCCGCTGGGTCCACCCGATACAAGAGTGCCGTCTGTTCCTTTCCTCATTCAGCGATCAATCGCCAATCGCCGATCTGGAATATCGTTCTGCATTAACAGCTAACGGGGTGCAGGCTTAAGGATATTCCAGTGCGATTGGCGATTGCTGATCGCTGAATGAGGAAAGGAACTCGTTTTATGCCCGCACCTCGGGCCTGGTACGGCGCCACTTTTCGGATTTTTTCGGATTTCGGATTTGTAATGGCGTGCCCTACTATACGTGAATGGAAGTACGGCTTTTCTATAACTCGCTTCGCCCCGGCGTGGGCATGAAACCTCATCGTGAGGGGTTGCGGCCACTCCTGCCTCAACACGCGCGGCACTGTCCGGTTTTGGAGGCCGGCAGCGCCCTTGGATTCCTCGTCTATCCTCCACTCACGGAGAAGGAATCCTTTCACATCGAATTCCAGGGAGAGGGACGCTACCAATTTACCTATTTGTTGAGGACACCAACAGGAGACTTCGAACCGATGGTCTCCGTCACGATTGTGCTTCCAGCGGGCAGCATAGGAATGATGAAGGAAGATGTTTTAATCCTTAGCAGGAAGACGAGTATGAATCGAAGTGATGCGCTGCGTCTCATGAGGGCGTTCATCGTTCCCGAGGATTTGGCTACTCCTCCGGGAGCGATCGCATTGCGAGGTGCGACAAATTTTCGGACACCGCAAGGATGGGACACTATCTACACACCGGTCTTCAACATGATCGATCGGCCTGTCGCCCCGATGCTCGTGGTACGTGTCGAGACGGATTGGTATGCCCACGAAACGGAATTTCGCTATGTGCTGCAGCCAGGCGAAGGGATCTCCGCAGCCCACAATATGCCGATCGGTCAGGTCGTCTTCGTGCCGCGTGAGGAGATTACGATGCGCGATTGTACGAACGAGGAGTTAGAAGAAATCCGCCGCTCCAAAGAGGAGTTCGTGCGGGAAAAAGAGACCGAAAAAATAATGACGCCGCACGGCCTGAGCTACAGTCCTCACTATATCCGGCAAAGCCGTTCTCAAAAGCCATAGCGCCATTCCCATCGGGTGAGAATTGGGAATTGAAAGTTGAGAATTGGGAATTGGCCGCCTGCCGATTCGCATTCCACCCTATAAATCCGATCGATTAATGCAAAAGGATCTTACAAATCGGCGACCGGCGAGTGCTGATTGCGGTGGGGGCTCATCGTTGGTGTTTTCGTCCTACTGATTCGCGTTTGTTCCTTTTACTCGTCCAAGCCACTCCACAAGGCGTTCCAGATCTTCGTTCGTGATGTTCGCTCCGCGCGCTTTCATCTGAACTGCGATGACGCGCCATTCGTCGGGGCTATATCTCGCCTTCATCACCCGGTCTATGCCATGGCAAGATACGCACGATCTGTTGAGAACAAGCGTGGCCTCTGGATCCGAAAAGAATTCGGTGATCTCGGGAGGCACATAGGTTCTCGGGAACGGTGTTGATGTTGGACCGAACTTGGAAACAAGCCAATCGAGGAGAACATTTTGATCCTGCTCGGAAAGGACAGGGGTTCCTTCTGCCAGTGGCGATTTATGCTTCGTCTCCAGCATGGACTGCCATCCTTTTTTGTCCAGAGCGAAAAAAGCGTAATCATCGATGCCGTGGCACTGGACGCAGTTCTTGCGGATGACTTGCCACACTGGACCGTCAGGCCGGTCTACCTTTGGCCGCGTGGCACCACGGTTATTCTGTGCAGCGACGGGCACACTGAGAGACGCACTCAACGCGGCGATGAGGACGAAAAGAACAGACCACATCGCCGCTTTCTCAAAGATCGATTTCATTCTGAAGTTCTCCATCAAGCAAATCCGGGCAAGCGTCCCGTACTGTCACCGAGAGTGTCTCGGTGGATCCCATAAAGATCGAGAAGGCTCAGCAACATGTTCGAGCACCTCTGCACATTGTCGGGAAAGACAATGTGACGATTCCCTTTGAAAGTACCATCCACTGCTCCGATGAGTTCAACAGGCACTTTTTCGTGTGCATGGCGATGCGAGTTGCCCATGTTGGTTCCCTTGTAGATCAGCACGTGGTCGAGAATGGTGCCGTCGCCATCGGGAGTGTTGCGCAATTTTTCGACAAACTTCGCCAGATTCTGTACGTGGTAACGATTGATCTTGGCATATTGCGCAATGTTTTCCGGTTTGTCGCCATGGTGCGATGACCCGTGCCAGCCGCCATTGAAACCGGACTCAGGGAAGCTTTGACCTGTCAGATCGCGACCTAACATGAAGGTGATCGAGCGTGTAATGTCTCCTTCGAAAGCGAGCCCCATAAGGTCATACATCAAGCCGTAATGGACATGCTTGCTCTCCGGCAAGCCAAACGGAACTTCGCCACTCGGCTCCTTTACGGAATTCGTCATGGCGATCTTGATGCGGCGTTCTATCTCCCGGACATTCTCGGTATACGTGTCGAGTCTGGCTTTGTCGCCGGCCCCAAGGTCTTTCTTCAGGAGAGAAAGGTCATGCGTGACCGAATCCAGAATGCTCGCATTCTGCTTTCGTCCAAGAGTTCGTTCTTCCGGGCTGGTTCCGTCGCCGAATAGCCTTTCGAAGGCAACGCGGGGATTGACCTCCGTCGGAAGCGGTTGCGTGGGTGTGGGCCATGAAACGCAGTTCGAGTAAGCGCAGCTATAACCAAAATTGCAACTGCCGAAATTGCCGGTGTCCTCGACGCCAAGTTGCAGCGAGGACAATATGGTGTCTTCGCCCCATTTCTGCGCGATCAACTGGTCGACCGTCGGACCCAAATACGGACTGACCGCATTTCTGCGTGGACGCGCTCCGGAGAAAATGCATGCACCACGCGCATGGTCGCCGGCAGGTTCTTCGGCCGTGGGCGCAGCCGCGGTGGCATCAAGGCCAGTGATGAGAACTATGCGGTCACGGAAAGGCTCCAAGGGTTTTGTGATAAAGGAAAACTCGAAATCTTTGCCTTCCTGGAGGGGACTCCAATACCCCGGCGCCGCGCCATGCGGGTGCCAGATTCCGACGAAGCGCCTGACCTTATCAGAGCTTGCCGCCGTTTCGCGCAGAGGCGTCTGAGCCGGCAACATTGCCTCCAACAGTGGTAGAGCCATGGTGGCGCCCACGCCCCTTAAAAACATGCGGCGAGGAATGTGTTTCTTCGTTATGAACATTTGTCTGGCCTCCTAGTTCGCACTCTCATCCATTTTTACTCTCATCTGGAATGGGGGACTCTTCACGATTCCCAACACAATCGATGAGAACTTGTCTTGATTCTTATCTGCATCGCGCACGATCGAGCGGATGACAGGCATGTCAAAGTACTCAACCCCTCGTCCCAGCGCATATGTCATCATCTTTTCCGTCATGTTTCGGACAAACGCAGGCGAGTATCGAAGTAGCGCTCGCCTCAGCTCCACCGGTCCATTGACCTTGGTGCCGTCCCAGAGATCAGCCGACGGGTCGATAGGAGTTCCGCCGTCTCCGCCTTGTTTGGTTCGCCAGGTTGCATCTGCATCAAAATTTTCAAGCGGAAAACCGATGTTGTCCATAAGCTTGTGGCAGCTCGCGCAGGGCTCATTTTTGCGATGAAGCGTCATCTGTTCGCGTAACGTCAGGACCTTGGTAGATCCTGCTGTCGAGTCTTCCAGAGGTGGGACGTTGGGTGGTGGCTCTGGTGCCGCTGTACCTAGAATGTTTTCAAGAACCCAAACGCCTCGCTTCACGGGCGACGTCCTAAAATTCTGAACCCAAGTGATGGACAAGAAGCTTCCTTGACCCAACAGCCCGCGACGATAGTCCAAGTCCGGTCCAAGAGCAACTCGACGGAAGTGGGCTCCATACACACCGGGGATCCCGTAGTGCCTGGCGAGCCGCTCATTAAGAAAGGTGTAGTCCGCCGTTAAGAGATCAACAATATTGCGGTCCTCGCGCATGATGCTCTCAAAGAGCATTTCCGTTTCAGTCCCGAAGTCCTTGCGCAATTCGTCGTCCCAGTTCGGATAAAACTTTCCATCTGGAGACGTCACCGGCAAATTCCGCAGGTAAAGCACCTGACCGGCGAAATTTTCCACGAGGGCCTTAGATCGAGGATCAGCAAGCATGCGCCGCACCTGCTGTTCGAGTACAACAGGACTGCTCAGCTTGCCTTGCGTCGCGAGGTTGATCAATTGGTCGTCTGGAATGCTGCTCCACAGGAAGAACGACAAACGCGAAGCGAGTTCGAGATCCGTGATGCGGTAAGGTTTGCCGCTCACCATGTTGGCAGGCTCTCTTTCGGCCCGAACCAGAAACTGTGGGCTTGCCAGGAGGCGGCGCAGCGCCAATTCGATACCATCCTCAAACCTGCCCAGCTTGCGTCCCTCTTCGTAAAAGCCCATCAGCGATTCCATATCCTGTTCGTTGACGGGCCGCCGATATGCTTTGCGCGCAATCGTCGTGAGGATTTGCCTCGCACACGCGGGCTCCTGCGCCGCATTCGCGGGCTTGCAGATAAGAACCTTGCGAAGGCTTCGTGAGTCCTCAGGACGTTGCGGAATAAACGGTCCGGAAATTCGGAAGAAGCCGATTACCGGATAGTACTGCAGCTGAGCGATGCTGTTGTTGTCGAGCGACTTTCGTTCGTATTCCTTCACGATGTTCAGGCTGGGCCGATAATTCGTTTCCAGGAAAGTGGCGCCGACCACGTGCGAGCCCGCTTTAACAGGAACCGTTACGTCGATGGAGCCGTCGTTTTCCCCCGACATTCCCTGAGTCAATCCCACGCCTGAATAATCGACGATCTTTACTCTCTCGCCATCGATCAAAAACTCGATTTTTTCGTTGGGAACATAGGTGCCGACACCGAAGTTCTGCACCGAAAACTTGTATTCACCGTCTGCAGGAAAGTTATGACGAACGAGCATTCCGCCGCGAGTGCCGAGTGGGAGACCTTCAATGTGATGGGTTTGCCCGACATCGCCCGGCGCAATATAGCTAGCTTCCGTAGGGGCCTTCCAATAGCCCACCGCCATGCGCGCAAGCCTGGTAGCTGCCGTTGTATACGCTTCTAAAAGCGTCGGAGATATCGTTAACGAACCGGCAACGTTGTCAAAGCCTCTGGCAGAATCATCTGGCGGAAGAAACTTTGCCGGATCGATCTCAATATCCAAAAGGTCTCGAATCACATTGGCGTATTCAGACCGATTCAGCCGATGAAGCACGACGTAACCGGGGGTCATGCCACGTGACGCCGCCTTGCGATCGATTTCAGTTTCGAGCCAATCTCGCAGTCCTTCGTATTCGTTAAGGGGTGGGCGCCGCATGCCTGGAGGAGGCATGACACCCGCGCGAAGTTTGCGGATGACCTTTTCCCACAACTCCGGGTGATCACCCACAGTTGTCAGATCGAGCTTCTCGAGTGTCAGATTCGCTCTTTTGGTTCTGTCGCTATGACACGTAACGCAATACTGATCGAGAACCGCGCGTTGGGCCGTCACAGACGCAGCAGTTGGAACAGCCGTACTGCCGGTTTGCGTCGCGCTGCTGCGGATGGGTGCAGGTGCCGCAGTCGTTGGCGCTGTCGTCGCAGGCGCACCGGTCGCCGCCGGACTTTTCAGCGGTGTCGATGAGCCTGTCTGTTGTTGAGGGGCTGCCGTTTTCGTTTGACCGAAGACGAAGGCAGCAAGCAGCACTGCCACAAAACCCAAGAAGAACGTCTTCTTCATTAATTGCTCCGCCGAATTCGTTGTCGTCTTGTGATTAAGCACTTATCTCACGACAACCGGCAGATGGCCAAGCAATTTCATGCTATCTTCCGATAATCTTTTGCGGGATGATTTTTCGGATTTTCATTGTCAATTGATTCACCTCTGTAGTAGAGATTACCCAAACATTAATCCCGCAATAACGGCTGAGGAGACAACCAAAATGTCGATCACACGAGTAATCGGTGGCTGTTACGCGTTAACGCTGCTGCTGTTCACGCAAAGCTTCGCAGCGGGGAGCAGTGATATAGCAGACGCGGCAATGAATAGAAATAAGGATGCCGTACGCTCTCTGCTCTTGAAGAAGGCCGATGTGAATGCGACGCAAGTTGATGGTACAACGGCGTTGCACTGGGCCGTTCGCGCCGATGATCTGGAAACTGCCGAACTGCTGATTCGTGCGGGAGCCAATGTTTCCGCCGCTAACCGCGAAGGTGTCACGCCGATGCAGTTGGCAGCGATTAACGGCAATGCTGCCATGATCGAGAAACTTCTAAAGGCAGGAGCCAACCCCAACGCCTCGCTGTCGAAGTTCGGTGATACGCCGTTAATGCTTGCTGCGCGGACAGGGAAAGTCGATGCCGTGAAGGTTCTCGTCAACAACGGAGCTGAAGTAAACGCCGTAGAGACTTGGGGAGGCACGACGCCGTTGATGTGGGCGGTTTCCGAGCGCAATCTGGAGACCGCGAAGATCCTGATCGCACATGGAGCGAATGTTAACGCCCGATCGTATTTTGTTCCTTCGGCACATGGTCGCGGTTTTGAAGGCGCTGTGCCCGAACCTCCGAAGCCGAGCCACGCAGTGGAAGAACTGGCGGGCGGGTGGCTGACGCCTTTGATGTTCGCGTCGCGTGAAGGTGACCTCGAAATGGCCAAAACTCTGATCGCGGGGGGTGCTGAACTTAATGCAATCGCCGGCGATGGGAAAGACGCGCTTGGCCTCGCGATTTTTAATGGTCAATACGAACTGGCATCGTTCTTGATCGACAACCACGTAGATGTGAATCACGCCGATGCTCAGCGATTTACACCTTTATTCTGGGCAGTCGATCGCCGCAACATGGAATTGGGGACGAATGGTTTTCCGTGGACGGTTACGACAGATCCTCTTCCGTTGATCAAGAAACTCCTGGATGCCGGTGCCAACCCGAATGCCGTCGTCAATAACACTCCGCGTGGCCGCAACCGAAACGCTTCACCTCGGATCGTGTTTGCGTCGGCGTTGCATCGCGCGGCGTTCGCCGGCGATCTCGAATTGTCGAAGCTTCTTTTGGAGCATGGCGCGGACCCCCACGTAGTGTCGAGCGATAGAGAGTCCATGCTGGAGGCGGCGGCGGGGCTCGCTCTCATCCCCGGCTATCAGGCCAGCCATCCTAACGCAGAAAGAGTCGAACTCAGCAAACTGCTCGTGGAACTGGGAGAAGATGTCAACTGGGCGGATGCTTATGGTATTACGCCGCTAATGGCAGCCGCGAACTTGGGAAATACACCTCTCGTTCAGTATCTCGTCGACAAGGGAGCGGACCTGGGAGCGTATGACTTGGGCAAACGACTCGATGGTGCATTTATGGCAAGCGTCGAGCCGCTCATGCCGGTGGACTATGCGATAGGCGTTGGGACATTTCTGCCGAACAATTCTGTGGAATACCACGCAGAGACGTCCGAATTAATGCTCCGACTGATGAAGGAAAAGGGGATCAAGCACACCACGTCCGAATGCACATTGCGGGGATTCACGTGCTCGATTGCGAATGTTGATCCTAAAACTGCCACCCCCGCCGAGATCGTGAAAATTCGGCGACTCGCAACTGGAAATCAGCTGACAGGTATAACCGGCGGCCTCTCCGTTCAAGAAAAAGAGCAAGAGAAAGAGAAAGACAAGAAATAGGAATAGGGAATTAAGTAGCCACAAAAGGCACAAAACGGAATCACCGTTTTGTGCCTTTTGTACTTTTTGTGGCTATTCTTCACAACTCGGATCAAGCATTTCCATCGCAGTCAAACTGATCCGCTCGGCATTGGGCTGCCGGACTAAGAAGCCTTTGGCTTGCATCTTATGTCCGTTGTGTGCCGATGGCGAGAAATCGGGAATCGCCTCCATATCAGCGAGACGGAACGTAAGAGTACCAAGCTTCCTTGCGGACGAAGCTTTAAGCTCCGCCGGAGTCGAGGCCTTGCCTTCCGGAGTTCGCGCCGGTTCGGTGGCATGAGATAGAACCCAAAGGCCGTCGCCCGCCGGGGACAGGCAACCCATGCTTGTCACGTGTGACCCGTCTGGCACGGGTTGCGGCCCGTTCAACCCAACGAGCGTAACATTGCTGAGCGCGCCAGTTGAGAGTTCGCTTTCACCCACTCGATAATCATTCATCTTCAAAATGTACGTAAGGATGTCGAGATATTCATTATCAGGTATGGGTTTGGCATTCGCCGGTCGCCCAAACGGCATTCTCTGCCGGATGAACTCGTATAACGGATCAAGCGTTCCTTCACGCCATCGTTCGATGAAACGATTGCCGGTAAGCTGGGGCGCCGAGACACCCTGCAAGGCGGCGCCGTGGCAAGAACTACAGACGGACGTGTAGAAATCGCGGCCACGCGCAGCTTGCGTTTCGGAGTAGACACCGTCGAGAACTGTCTTCGCCGCTTGAGCAGCGTATAAAGGGGAGTGGAACACAAGAAGCACAGAGAGCACAAAAAGTCTGGCTTTTGCGCTTCCTGTGCTTGTTGTGTTCGGATCCCCCTGCATTAGCGTTTGACGCTTTGCAGCATGGGAGCCGTGGCGGAGTAGTTTTCGAGAGCGATCGTCTTCGCCTCCTTATCGACCGCAATTTTGGCCGTCAATGACGTTTTGCCTTCGCCTACGCCTTTCGGGTCCAAACGAATCTCGATGACTGTGAATTCGTAATCAGTCGGCGTGGAAGCGGCCGCGAGTTTCCATGAAGGCGTGGAGCCGCCGAGGCGTCGATCGGTGGCCAGGATAATGCGATCGCCGCCATCGGACGAAGGGACCCGATACGCATACTTGATCGAATATCCCGTCACTTCGTTGGTCCAAATGTAGCCTAGGGTTGGCGCCTTACCGATTGCAGTGGTTAAGGAAGCGATAGGATTCGGCGGTGCGGGTGCCCCCGCTGCATCGCCTCGACCACCTCGCCCGCCACGGCCTCCGCGTCCCGTATTAATGTCAGCCAATGCCGGATCGGGTGCCACATCATCGGCCTGGGCTGCATCCCCTCGTCCACCTCGTCCGCCACCTCGTCCGCCACGACCACCACCAGCCGCCGCGCCGGGCGGAGGTGCGGTCGGATTCATCGCTTCGAGAAGGGAATTCCGTTCTTCATCCGACGACCAGCGGAGAAGATTGATCTTCACCGGCGTGCCCGATTCGGTGACGTTTGCAGACTTTGCCGTCAGATTTATGGCACCTGTTTCAGGCGCTTGCTTTTGCCCGGCCGGAGGGGCCTGCTGGGCCAACGCCGTCGTCAAACAGAATGCAGTTGTTAGCGCAAAGATGGTTAATTTCATAAATTTTGTTCAAGTAATGGTTAATCGACCTTATATAAGACGAATTTTCACACTTGCCAACCAAAAACTTTTTCCTAAGAAACCTTCTGCTATCGAAGTTGTCCATTGTGAAGGCGGATGCAAGCTTCAGAGCTCCCCAGGGAGCCCGCCCAGATCGGACGAAGCGTGACTGATAGGACCGAGTCCCAATGGATTGTCGATGCCTTGGATCTATATGAAGACGCTTTGATCCGTTATGCAACATGGGTGCTTCGAGACTCCGAACTCGCCAGAGAGGTCGTTCAGGAAACGTTCCTCCGATTGTGCCGCGAAGAGCAGACGAAAGTTGGCGGGTACGTTGCTCAATGGCTATTTACGGTGTGCCGCAATCTCGCCTTCGACACGCGTAAAAGAGAGGCCCGAATGACTCCACTTGAAAATGCCGAAATCGGTGTGAATTCAGATGCGGAGAAGAAAGAAGCCGTTGGCGAGATCTTCCGGCTTGTGGAAAGCCTTCCGAAGAACCAACGTGAAGTCGTCTATCTCAAGTTTCAGTGTGATCTCAGTTACAAGGAGATCAGCGAAATCACAAAGCTATCGGTCAGTAACGTTGGTTTTCTGCTACACACCGCGTTGCGAACGGTTCGTAAGCAAGTGCTTTCGGAATCTCGAAGGAGGAATCCATGACACGCATCAATCCCGACGATCCCAAATGGACGGCTTACGTTCTAGGTGAGCTTGACGATGCGGAGCGTGCTGCGATCGATCGCGAGCTCGAGATTTCGGAAGAAGCACGAGCGCTTGTGGAAGAGCTGCGCTTCGCCATGGACTTGATGAAGACCGAATTGCGCGAAGCCGTCAAGATAGCGCCCCTCACACAAGAGCAGAGAGAAACGATCCGTGCGTCGGCTGGTGCTGCGATGACTACTCCCCGTCGCCGCTGGTTTGCGGCTCGGCCGAGCATGTGGATGACGGGGCTGGCTGCAGCGAGTGTTGCTGCGATCGTGCTTGTTGCGGTGGTCGGACCGCGGCGCGCGCAAGACGTACGGTTTCTTGGAGGCCCGGTCGCCGAACTGCGTCCGGCGGAACAGCAGAATGCTGAAGCGGCCACCGCAGGCCCTGTCCAACCGAGTGCGGATCTTGGACTGCGGTATCAGCATCCCGGCACACCGCCGGAAGCACTGCGGACAGAAGAAGCAAAAGTTGCTGGTACGGCGACGAAAGAAACAACCGCGATAAATGAAACGCCCTCGCCGGTGCCGCTTGAGGGTGAGGTGAGGCAATCCGCAGAGTCCACCGAGCGTCAGCAATATAAAAATCTAAAGGACGAAACGACCGCAGCGGCCCCTGGTGTGGCGCAAAATTTGGGTGCGCCCGGGCGCGAGCCGATTGGAATTGACTCCACGAGTCGACTGTCCGCCGTCCAAGCGGGCAACCCCCAACAGCAGGGTGCAGGAGGTACTGCGACAAAGCTTCAGCGGGAATTCGCCGCTGCCCCACCGCCGCCTCCGCCAGCAGCTGCACCGAGCGTAGGGGCATTGGATAACGTAATGCGTGCGCCTGGCGTGCCGCCAGTATTCGACCGGACGCGGCCAGGCTTCTACAACGGCGCGGAGTCGTACGATGCCATTAACGACAATTCGTTCTTGCCCGTGGTTCAGAATCCGTTGTCGACGTTTTCAATCGATGTGGACACCGCTTCGTATTCGAACGTCCGCAGGTTCCTGAACCAGGGCCAGCAGCCACCGCGAGACGCTGTTCGCATCGAAGAGATGATCAATTATTTCTCTTACGACTATCCGCAGCCGATCGGGAAAAATCCAGTCGGCGCGTCGATCGAAGCTGCGTCGACGCCATGGAACCCGCAGCATCGGCTGGTTCGCATCGGCATCAAGGCGAGAGACGTTGAGGCGCAGCGACGGCCGGCGTCCAATCTGGTATTCCTCATCGACGTTTCTGGTTCGATGCAGCCCGGGGAACGCCTTCCTCTGCTGAAGGAGGGCATGCGGATGCTCGTCCAGCAACTGACGGCGAACGACCGCGTCACGGTTGTGACATACGCCGGCACAACGGGTGTCGCTCTCCGGCCGACTCGCGGAGATCAAAAGGACGTGATTCTCGGTCTCATTGACAGTCTTCAGGCCGGCGGCTCGACAAATGGCGCTTCCGGAATTCAGCTCGCCTACGAACAGGCGATGGCGAGTTTTATTCCGAACGGCGTGAACCGTGTGATTCTCGCGACTGATGGTGATTTCAACGTCGGCATTACAGATCGCAATGCGCTGCTTCGCCTGATCGAAGACAAAGCGAAGAGCGGTGTCTTTCTAAGCGTTCTTGGTGTCGGGATGGGCAATTATAAAGATGCGACCCTGGAAATGCTTGCGGACAAAGGGAACGGGAATTATGCATACCTGGATACGTTGAACGAAGCCCGGAAGGTTTTGGTCGAACAAATGAGCGGGACGCTCATAACCGTTGTCAAGGACGTGAAGGTGCAAGTTGAATTCAATCCAGCCGTCGTCGATGCCTATCGGCTCATTGGTTACGAGAACCGCGCTCTGCGTAACGAAGACTTCAACAACGACCTGAAAGACGCGGGTGACATGGGTGCCGGCCATACGGTGACTGTGCTGTACGAGGTTGTGCCGCGTGGAGTAGCGATCAACGCACCGGGCGTCGACGCCCTCAAGTATCCGGTCCCCGCTCCTGCGCCGGTTCAGAACGCATCAAACGAGACGCTAACCGTAAAGATCCGCTACAAGGAACCGGCGGGCAGCGACAGCAAGTTGCTCGTTTTCCCGCTGGTCGATCGCGAACAAACGTTTGCCCGATCGAGCGTGGATTTCCGTTTCTCAGCTGCTGTGGCCTCCTTCGGAATGATCCTGCGAAACTCGCCGTACAAAGGAACAGCAACGATCGACTCTGTCCTTAGCATGGCGGAAGACAGTCTTGGTCCTGACCGAAATGGTTATCGCCGCGAGTTTCTGCAGCTGGTCCAGCGTGCCCGTCAGATCGATCGGCGATAGGAAATTGCAGGTGCGGTCTATGACCGCACGTCTTTCCTGGAGTGAACGAAAAAACGCGCGGTCATAGACCGCGCCTACAGTTCAATCTGCTACCGCGTCTGCATGTATTCCTTGAGTGAAGCTGCTTCCGGCTTCATTGCTTTTTCGCCTTTCTGCCAGTTTGCGGGACATACTTCGCCGTGCTCTTCGGTGTAATCGATGGCATCGAGCAGGCGGAGCACTTCGTCGATGTTTCGGCCGACGTCGTTATGATTGATCGTGACATGCTTCAGAATTCCGTCTTTATTGATGATGAACAGACCACGCAACGAGACGCCCTCGTCCAAAAGAATTCCGTAATCCCGGGCAATCGTTTTATTCAGGTCGGACAGAAGCGGAAAATTCACGCCTTTGATTCCACCTTCCTCGCGTGGAACCTGGGTCCATGCACGATGTGTGAATTTGGAATCTACCGAGCAACCAAGAACGACAGTATAGCGCTGCTTAAAATTTTCCAATGATTCCGCAAATGCGAGAATCTCGGTCGGACACACAAATGTAAAGTCGAGCGGATAGAAAAAGAGCACTACCTTCTTGCCTTTAAATTCATTCAGAGAGATTTGCCTGAACTCTCCATTATCGTAAGCATCTGCTGTGAAGTTAGGTGCAGGCTGAGAGACAAATGCAGCCATGGTTCCTCCCTCATTTCGTGCAAGTGATCTAACTTCATGATGCCTGAAGCGGGCGAAAAATGGTACGAGCCCTGCCGGCGCGCTACAAAAGCATCTGTATACTGTGGCTCTTATGAGCCGTACAACCCGTGCTATTACTCGAGCTGCAAATCATTCAGCTATCTGGTGCTGCATGATTAAGGCGTGAAACCGCGTCGGCTCCTTCCCATCGAAGCTTTCTTGCTTGGATGCCTCGTCACTGCAGCGGCTTTCGCTTGGAGCTGGATCACCTGGCACAGGCTAATAACCGCAGGCTTAACAGTAATGCCTGGCATCGCGTTCACGATGATGTTGATGTTAGGCAGCGATGGTGTAGCAGAGCGGCTGCAGATTTGGTTCGATCGGCGGCCTCGGCGAATTGTGATTGCCCCGGCGGGTCTTTGGGCCTTGTACGTTTCTTATTCGTTTGGTGCGCGTGTGGCCGACGCAGGCATCGCACTGCTGATGGCGATCTATCTCGCGGTACCGTTTCTTGTTTTGTCGATCAACAGGAAGCGGAAATCACCCTCATGGCCGGAGCCTGTCGCGATTTTGTGGATCTGGCTTCCCATCGAGCTGGGTCTCATACGGCGGGTGCTCATGGCAAACCAGAGTCTTGATTTGCACTACGTCTTCGCTCAGCTTCTCGCGATTAATGCGGGAATCATTGCGTTTGCTGTCTGGAAACAGACGCCCAACATCGGTTACCGCTTCGAATGGGACCGTCGGATTGTGTGGACCGGCATCGTGAATTTCGTGGTCTTTGCAATCATCGCGATTCCGCTGGGCATGGCGATCAAATTTATTCAATTTAATTTCTATTCCACAAAACTGTTCGAGGCACCGGCAGTGTTTGCGGGCGTATTTCTGTTTACGGCCCTTCCCGAGGAATTTTTATTTCGAGGGCTGATTCAAAATTGGATTGAGCGAACAACCAAAAGGCCGAACGCAAGTTTAGCGCTGGCCGCTTTCATTTTCGGACTGGCGCACTTGAACAATGGTCACCCACTTCCGAACTATAAATATTTTTTCATGGCAGCGATCGCCGGCATGTTTTATGGCCAGGCGTGGCGGCGAACTGGGACGCTCATGTCCTCATCTTTCACGCATGCATTGGTCGACACATTTTGGACGGTGTTCTTTCGCTAAGCACTGCAATAACCCAACGAGTTCTACTTGTCTAATGACGGAATGATGTCCGAGCGATTGCCGATTTACGATCTAGAAAATGACATCCTTCGCGCGTTGAAGGAAACCCGCCGGCTCGTATTGCAGGCGCCAACAGGTTCCGGAAAATCGACTCAGGTTCCACAAATGCTCTTGAAACATGGGTTGCTGGATCGAGGCCAGGTCGTGATTCTTCAGCCGCGCCGGCTGGCGGCTCGCTTACTTGCTTCGCGTGTAGCCAATGAGCGTGGCGTCGAGTTGGGGCAAGAAGTGGGTTACCAGGTGCGCTTCGAGAACGCCGCGAGCGCTGCGACTCGAATCAAATTCGAGACCGAAGGAATTGTGCTTCGGCAGATGATTCAGGATCCGACGCTAAACGGCATTCAGGCACTCATCTTCGACGAGTTTCACGAACGTCATCTTTACGGCGACATCACACTTGCGCGCGCCCTCGACGTTCAGGAACATGCCAGGCCTGATCTTCTCATAATCGTGATGTCCGCAACATTCGATGCAGGCGCGCTCGAAAGATATCTGAAGCCTTGTGTCGTTCTCAGTTCACAGGGTCGCACCTTTTCCGTGAACGTCGAGTATCTACCTCGCCGGCACGGCAAGAATCCGCCGCCGATATGGGATCTGGCGGCCGACGCTTTTTCGACTGACGTAGCGGCTAACACCGGTGACGTCCTGGTCTTCATGCCGGGTGCATACGAAATCAATCGAACCATCGAGGCGATCCGAAAGATGCCTGCATCCAAAGGCCGCCTGCTTCTACCTCTTCACGGCGAATTGCCCCCGCGCGAGCAGGACGCGGCGGTGTCGCGCTCTGAACAACTCAAAGTAATCGTGGCAACGAACGTTGCCGAGACTTCCATCACCATTGACGGTGTGACACTTGTTATCGACAGCGGTCTTGCGCGCGTGGCCCGGTATGATCCGGCGCGCGGAATCAACACTCTGCTCATCGAAAAGATCAGCCGATCGAACGCCGAGCAGCGTGCCGGCCGTGCCGGGCGGACGGCGCCTGGCCGATGCATTAGGCTCTGGTCACAGGCTGAGCACGGCGAGCGTCCCGCTCAGACTCTACCGGAGATCTTGCGGCTTGATCTCTCCGAAGTGATTCTTACGCTCAAGGCCGCCGGAATTGAAGACCTCGGACGCTTCCGATGGTTCGATGCTCCTACCGATGCTGCGCTCGCACACGCGGAACAATTGTTGTTGGATTTGGGAGCCCTGCGACACGGTGCATCGTTTACCGCGATTACGGCTTTGGGGCAACGCATGCTAGCGTTCCCCGTACACCCCCGTTATTCAAGGATGTTGCTTGCGGCGCAAGAATACGATTGCGTGTATGAGGCGTGTCTGCTTGCCGCACTCACGCAAGGACGTGATTTGCTTCTCCGGTCTACCCCCGATACTGCTACCGCGCGCGAAGATGTGTTCGGGGGGAGGAACGACAGCACGTCGGACTTTTGGATTCTGATGCGTGCCTGGGAGTACGCTGCCCAACATCAATTCGATGTCGATGCTCTGCGTAAGGTAGGCATTCACGGCATCACAGCACGGCAGGTAGCACCGTTACACGAACAATTCTTACGAATAGCAAAAGAACAAGGGCTCGACACTCGGCAGCATGACGTGCCTGCGGATTCGTTGCGAAAGTGCATTCTTATCGGCTTCAGCGATCGGGTCGCCCGAATGGATGAAGGCTCGTTTCGCTGCGAGCTCGTACACGGGCGGCGGGGAACACTTGCAAAAGACAGCTCTGTTCGATCGAGCGTGCTTATTGTTGCGGCGGAGATCCAGGAGATTGGAAAGCGTCAGGGCGAAGTGAATACGATCCTGTCGCTCGCCACTGCTATTGATGCGGAATTGCTGCACCAGCTCTTTCCCAATGATATGGGGAAGGATATTCGAGTGGCTTTTGACTCTGTGACAAGGAGGGTTCAAGCGGACGACCTCGTGTACTTCCGAGATCTGGTGATTTCGTGGAAACGTATAGAGCCACCCCCGGCCGATGCGGCTGCACGGGTATTGGCCCAGGAGGTGGTCGCTGGACGCTTGCAGCTACCGAATTGGGATCATACGGTCGAGCAGTGGATACTCCGGCTCAATCTGCTGGCCCAGTGGTGTCCTGAGTTTCAGTTGCCTCCGATTCGAGAGGAGGATCGGCAGCACATCATCGAACAGCTTTGTCTTGGTGCGATGGGTTACAAAGAGCTTAGGGACCGGGATGTGAGGTCGGCCGTAAAGTCGTGGCTTTCACTCGATCAACGAGAGGTCCTGGACAAGCACGCGCCGGAGCGAGTCGCATTGTCGAATGGCCGCACCCCGAAGGTGACGTACGACGCGGAAAAACCTCCGTACATTTCATTACGAATCCAAGAATTGTTTGGAGTGACCGTGACGCCGACGATTGCGATGGGCCGCGTTCGCCTTAGCGTCCACATCCTCGCCCCAAGCATGCGGCCCGTCCAGGTAACCCATGACCTCGCCAACTTCTGGCGCGAGCACTATCCGCGAATCAAATCGGAGCTACAGCGGAAATATCCTAAACATCAGTGGTTGTGAGGCGATTGCCATGCTCATGAGGTGTTGGGCTGGACAATGTTTCAGCAGCTTGCCGCGAAGGTTGGTTGCCGTTTTGCATGCTTTGTAATCCGTTTCTGATTTAGATAGGATGCACTAACCTATGTTCACGGCGCGCATTCTTCTATGCGTTTGTCTTGCCGTCACCGCCGCCGCATCAATGATGGCGCAGGATCCTCTCTATACCCTCAAGGTAGACGTATCGATGATTTCCGTGGACGTCTCGGTTTTCAATGAGAAGGGCACGCCGGTCACGGATCTTTCAAAGGAAGAGTTTCAGGTTTACGAAGACGGCAGGCCTCAGGACATCCAGACGTTTGCATCCTCTAAAGATCCTTACAATGTGCTACTGGTCATTGACAGAAGCGGGAGCATGACAAGCCAATTTTCGTTTCTGATTCAAGCGGTGAACCGATTCATGACGAACCTCCGCGTTCAGGATCAGTTTGCGTTGGCGACATTCGATGCGTCCGTTCATCAGCTCATCAAATGGCGCAGTGTGCAAACGGGTCCAAGGCAGACCGTCAAGCTGGAGGCTGGAGGCGATACTAATTTTTACGCAGCGTTGGAATGGGCCGCGCGTGAGCTGGAAAAGATCCGCGGTAGGAAGGCCGCATTGATATTTAGCGATGGCGAGGACTACCGCATTTACGACCCGACGATAGATGCCAAGGCTTTTAGAAAGGCGCTTGAACGCGTGCGCCAGGCCAAGGCACCGTTTAACTTCGTTGGATTGGGCGCAGATCCGGAACGCGCGGGTGATCACATCAAGAGGCTGGCTGAAGTTTCGGGCGGACAGGCCTACTTCCCCGAAAATATCGAGGAGGTTGTTAGTTTGTATGACGAGATCAGCCGCAAGCTCGGAATAGCCTATACCATAGGCTATTCATCCGATCGGCCCATGCGCGACGGCACTCACCGCACCATCCGCATTGAAGTGCCGGGCAAAGAGTATCGCCTGTCACAATCCAGGGTTAGTTACTTCGCAAATTAGAGAAAGTTGGAACACAAGAAGCACAAAAGGCACAAATCAAATAACTCTTTTGTGCCTTTTGTGCTTCTTGTGTTCCTGTTTTTATTTGTTGTCTTCGCAGACGTTGCCGAGAAAACCCGCGCCCCCGCAATAGCTGACGTCTTGAATCTGGAGCAGAAGACCATCGGGGTCGGTAAAGTACAGTTCCGGCGTGCCCCCTGGAGCGCCTCCACGATTTTCCATCCGCAATGTGACGTAAGATTTTAACGGTCCCGCTGAGCCCTGCGCATTCTCTCTCGCGGTGATGCCGTATGACGCGAGTAGCTTCAGCACTTCGTCTGGATTGAACTTCTCCATATTTAGTGACACGTGATTAATGGACGCCGGCCTTGGCGGAGCATTCGCGGCGCCTCGGGCTCCACCTCCACCCGCAAACATGACAAACATGACTCCCGGTCCGACACCGAGTCCTTCAGCTGCTCCCTGCCTCGATCGAATCGGTAGGCCAAAGACATCACGATAAAAGTCATTCGATCGGCTCCCATTCGAAACATTGATCGTGAAATGACTGAGGTTCTTGGCCGCGATGAGCCCCTTTTTCGGAGCCTGTTCCAGGCTTCCGCAGACCTCGCCAAGCGCACCGGCCCCGCCGCAATATTTCGGATCCGTGAGTTGGATGACGAGTCCATCTGGATCACCCATGAAGAGTTCGGGGGTTCCTTCTTTTGCGCCACCATTTTCAGGACCGCGGGGTTTCAGGCGCACCTTCATGGCCCCGCCGCTCAGTCCGGCATCTGCGGGATCCGCCTTTGTCACGGCGTGCTGGGCGAGCGTATTCATAATTCTCTCGGCATTGAAGTTTTCGACACTCATGCCGATGACAGGAGCGATGCTCGGCGGATTGGACCCGGCTGGACCAATCGCTAGGAATTGAGGGCCGTCCCCAATGCGCAGCAGGATTGTCGAGCCTTGCCGCGCTTGAATGGGCATGCCGAAAAGACCCTGGTAAAAATCGACGGAGCGCTTTACGTCGGATACAAGCAGAGTGAACTGGTTTAGAGCCTTTACGGAAATCGAAGGCTTCGGACTCTGCATAAGAATACGGGGCGTGATCGCGAGTGCCGGAAGCGAGAGAAGAAGTTGTCGACGAGTGATATCGCTCATGAGCCTCCTAGTCCAATGAATAGCGTCGCGAGTTTATCTATTCTTTTGCTCTACGGCAAACGACGCAGTACACTCCCGACCAACACTCCAAACCAGGTCTATTAATCCAACGCGAAAGGAGAATGGCGATGCGCGTTTTTGTTGCGCTCCTGGCCTTTGCAGTTCTAATGGGATGTGGGGCGACGTCCGAAAGCAAACCTGCTTCGGCTGCAAGCTCTGCTGCCGTCGAGTCGCAGGAGAAGGGCGGACAAGAAGAGTTCGGGCCTTATGAGCTTGTCGAAAACTGGCCGCAGCCGCTACCCGACGGCCCGGATGGCGTGAAGCATGAAGGCTGGACGTGGGGCTCGGTCGGTGCAGTATTCGCGGAAACGCCGGATCGCATATGGATAGCGCAACGCGGCGAGTTGCCGCTACCGCCGGGCACGAAGCCATGGACCCCGTATGGAATGCTGACGCCGGCTCGAACAGCAACAGGGAATGACGATGGACTCGACCCCACGTGCCAACCCGCGGAGAAGCGCGGCTGGCAACGGCGATACCACCACGTCCTCTTTGTGGTGGACCGAAGTGGAAAGCTCGTTCAATCGTGGCCACAGCACGACAAGCTGTTCGAAATGACGTGTGGACGTGGGCCGCACAAAATCAAGATGAGTCCATATGACGCTGAAAAACACGTGTGGATTATCGACGATCAGCTGCACGTCATCTACAAGTTCACCTATGACGGAAACCTTGTCATGACGCTTGGCACAAAGGGCAAACGAGGACGGGATGCGGGCAAACTCTTCGACCGTCCGACCGATATCGCATGGCTTCCGGATGGAACATTTTTCATCAGTGACGGTTATGGTGGTACCCGCGTGGCGAAATTTGATAAGGATGGCAAATTCCTGATGGACTGGGGCGGCCCTCCCAAAGATCCGGCAAATCCGGGCCCGAACGAATTCAATACGGTTCACAGCATAGCGATTAGTAAAGATCGGAAGCTCTTTGTTGTCGATCGTGGACACAGACGGATCCAGGTGTTCGACGAGAATGGAAAATTCCTGGACATGTGGAAGACTGGTGTCCGTTCGTCACCGTACGCACATCTCATCTCGACGGACCAGTTTTTGTGGGTTGCCGATGGCGGAACAAACAGAATCGTTAAATACGACCTTAACGGCCATTACTTGTACGGATGGGGAGGCCCTGGCGGATTCCCCGGCCAGTTCAACGGTCCACATTCGATAACGGTCGATCAGGACGGCAACCTCTACCTCGCCGAAGTGTTCAATGGCCGTGTCCAGAAGTTTCGGCCGAAACCTGGCGCAGACACCGCGAAACTCGTTGGACAAGAGTTGCGGTATTCGCCGTCGAAAAGCTAGAAACCGTACGTGTATGACCGCGTTTGCAGTCATGCCACACCAAACTGTTTGTTTACTACCGCCGTCCGTGTTACAAACACGACGGCTTACGCTCGCGGTTAGTGGGCATCTCCGGAGGGATACCCGAAGGACCGCGACAGGCAACCGTGCCACGCTTCAGATCGGCGATGTTCGTAAGCGATGCTACGGTGTAAGGACCGCTCAAAAAGCGATCCTCTGTGGTGAGCTAAAGTCCAGGATGTAGCGTAAGTCAGGGAAGAAGGGAAGACTGGTCCGCGTGGATATGGGTTTTATGCCACAGAGATCGTCCGCACAAAAAACCAGATAGTTTGAACTGCAAAGGGCCCAATCAATGACAAAGAAAGTTCCGTTACAAGTTTTTACGGACTTCATTTGACCCTGGTGCTATCTCAGTACCGGGCGTATTGAAAAGCTAAAGCAGAATTTTAATGTCGAGGTGCAATGGGTGTATTTTCCGCTGCATCCCGATACGCGGCCGGAAGGATTGCCTTTGGCGGATCTTTTCGCAGGGCGCGGGTACGATCTGGATGCCATGCATCGCAGAATGCTAGGTTTGATGTCCGCTGAAGGCTTGCCGTACGGGCGGCGCACGCATACCTACAATAGCCGGCTGGCGCAAGAATTGGCTAAATGGGCTGACGCACAGCCGGATGGTGGGGCGATCCACGATGCGTTGTACAAGGCGTACTTCGTCGACGGACGCAACATCGCCGAAATTCCAGTGCTTGTCGAGATCGCAAAATCTGTGGGATTACCTGCAGACTTAGCACACGAGGTCTTGATCCGGCGTACGTTCAAAGACGCCGTTGATGCGGATTGGGAAAAAGCGCGCCATTACGGCATTACAGGCGTTCCAACGTTTGTGTCGGGCCGGTCCAAGGTTGTCGGTGCTCAGCCCTATGAACAGCTGTCGACCTTGGTGCGAACTGCGGGAGAACCCTAAATCCGCAGTGCCGGCCGGCATTGCTGAGGCCAAGTTGAGGCCAACCCATTGATCACAGGTCCTGCCTGCGGATAGAATCTGCTGTCACTCTAGCATCCCACTACGAATCAGGAAGGTGGTTCTCAAGATGACCGTTCAAACTTCGCCCGCCTCAGTCGTGCCTTCGAATTCGCCGACCGAGCGCGAACGACTGGCCGATATCGGCTACATGACTTGTATGACATTGACACTCCTCGGCAATTACGCTCAGACCGGGCATTTCGGCGGCCCGGTAGCGTACACTCCTTTCAATGTCGCATCCCATTTAGCCGGGCCCGATTCGGGCGGCCTTCGCTACGATTACCGGCGTCCAAAACATCCTTACGCAGATAAGTTCATGCTTGCCGCAGGGCATTGTGCGCCGACTTGTTACGCACTATGGATGATCATGGGTGAGGCGCTTTACCGAAAGTACCAAGCTACGGGCGATCGCCGCTATTACGTTGCTCCCGACCTCGCGATGCTGTCTGTTGATGCCCTGGGGTTTCGGCGCGGGGCTGGTGCTCTGAAGTCGCTGCTTTCGGATCAGGGTCTGGCCGATCATCCGCTTTTTGTCCAGGCAAAGGGGCGGGGCGTTCGCGCGCTTTCAGGCCACATCGAATCCACAGATGTCACAAACGACGTGAACGGTGGACCTTCGGGCATCGGAATCGCGACCGCGGCAGGCAAAGCTGCATTCTGGGACATCATCGGCGCTCCCGCGGGTTCGCCTAAGGTCATCGCGTTCGAGGGTGAATTTGCCATGTGCGCGGGTCATGCCCAGGAGGTGAAGACTCAGGCTGTTGCCCTTCAGGTCGGAAAACGATTACGCATATTTTTCTCCGACAACAACGCCGGCATCGATGACGCGTTGATTGGCGGCGTTGTTCCTCGCAAATTCGAATCCTACCGTCTGATCGATCAGTGGACTTCGTATGGCTGGAATGTTTTCTCAATCCCGGATGGCCACGATTACGATCAGATCGCGGGCGTGCTCAAGACGATGGAAGACTGGGATCCTAAAGATCGCCGTCCAATGATCGTTTTCGGTAAAACCACGAAAGGTTACTGGCCCGGTGCAGTCCAGGGAAAACTCGGAGGAACGGATCAGATCGTTGGATATCCCAGCCATCCCTATGCGTTCAAAATGAACTCGGAGTATTTCGTCTCTCTCGCCAAGACGTTTGAGGATCACTATGGTGTCGAGTTTTCCGGCATTCGCAACGGCGCGGTGACGGACCCACGAGAGCGATTGATCCAGTTCAAAACCAACATGGATGTCGCGATGTCGGTGCTTGACCAGAACGGCTTGGGGGATTGGCTTGCCGACCGGCTGGTGGAAATCGGCGATACCGTGAAAGACGATTTTCCAGTGCGCATTGACATCAAGCGCGATCCGTTTTTGGATGATCGTCTTCGCGTGGCCAACCTCCCGGAAGACCAGCAGACGCTAACCGTCAAGAACGCCGTTTCCGGAACGGACAAAGCCGTCAAAATCGCCCTGTTCCGAAAGTACGGTGAAGTTGCGGGTGCCCGCCGCGCCATTTCAGAAATCGTGAAGTGGCTGAATTACGTGACGGACAATCGTGCTCTGACGTTGGCCGCCGACCTTTCGGAGTCTGTCAACTTGGAGCATGGCAGTCTCTGGGGACACTATGATCCGGATGCGAATCCGCTCGGCACACGGCTCAAGGCGGCAATACAGGAAGCCGGAAATGCATCGACCGCTATCGGCCTGGTTAGCCAAAACGCCTCCGTGGATCCTGAGAAGTTCGCAGGGGTGTGGGCATTCAGCGGAACATATGGTGCGTTTACGCCGTTGATGTACTTGCCGTCTCGCGTCTGGAGCCAACAGAATCAGGATAGCAAGTTCCGCACCGGCGTCCTTCACATCCTGGCAGGACATTCAGGTCCCGAAACGGCAGCTGATGCGCGCACGCATTTCGGTATTTTCTCGCCTCAGGTCTGGAAACTGTTTCCGCGTGGCCAAGTCATCAATCTGAGCTTTTGGGATTACAACGATGTTGCTCCCGGATACTTTGCTGCGGCCGAAATTGCTGCACGCGATAAAAAAGTCGGCATCATCATCATTGAAGTTGCACGCCCCGATTTCAAGGTGGCCGACCGCACGAAGTTTGCGGATCCCGACATTCGTGCTGCTGCAAAGGGCTTATACGTGATTCGCGACTTTGCTCCCGGCAAGCCGAAGCACGGTTATGTCGTGGCGCAAGGTTCCAGCGCAACGTTCAACCTTGTCAGCGTTTTGCCGCGCCTGGAACAAGCGGGCGTTAACGTGAAAGTAATCTCAGCAATCAGCGAAGAGCTGTTTGATCATCAGCCCGAAGCCTACCGCCACTCTGTGCTGCCCGCTGAAGCTGTGCTGGACCTCATGTTTGTCAGCAGTGGCACGCGGCGCATGTGGCCGCTCCGCAACGTGGGCTCGCTCACCGATGAGTATTCGATGACATCCGACTGGGACAACCAGTGGCTCACAGGCGGACTGGAAGCCGACGTTATTGCGGAGGCGCATCTCGATGCAGAATCCATCTTCAGCGGCGTCCAGCGGTTTGCCGCGGATCGTCCGCAGCGCATCGAGCGTCAGCGCGCCTTACTAGCAAATTGATCAGACTGTAGGCGCGGTCTATGACCGCGCTTCTACAGTCTGAACTGCCACGATTTAGGTTGTTTTGGGTTTTTCGAAATTGAACATCCAGTGGATGCCGAATTGGTCGATGAGCATACCGAAGCGAGCGCCCCAGAATGTGTCCTGAAGCGGCATTGTGACTTTGCCGTTCTCTCCGAGTGCAGCAAAGAGTTTCTCTATTTCCTGAAGGCTTTCACAACCGATGGCGAGAGAGACGTTGTTTCCCGGCGTGAAGGGCATGCCGGGCATGGTATCGGAAGCCATAAGACTTGCGGAACCCTTAGCCAGACGAGCATGCATGATCCTGTCTTTTGCTTCTTTAGGATGATCGCCCGGAACTTCCGAAAACGGCATCAGATGCAGTTCGCCGCCGAGACAACGTTCGTAAAACTTCATTGCTTGGCGACAGTTTCCGTCAAAGTTCAAATAAGCAGTGAGGTCTTTCATTGTTTCTCCATTTCTTAGGCCCGAGCCGCAGCATTCGTGCGTTTGCCGCGGGGGGACAGCTTAGTCGAAACAAACATGATCAGACAGCCAAACAGCCACGGAATGAGACTTCCCACTGTTGTTCCGATCAAGAGATGGGCACCAGCGTGAAACCACGTTTTGCCGTCACCGCCGAATGCGTACTCGGGCGCGGTGAAGACATTCGGATTGCCCGTAAAGATCGCAATAACGATCCCTATGATCGAGACCGCCTGGAACGCGAAGTTCGTTACGGCTACAACAGGAAGCAGATGCCGGTACGTGCCAAAACCGCTCGTATGAACGCGTACTGAATAGTAGATGAGGCCGATCCACATCACGGCCGTCATGCTGATCCATTTTGTGGACTCGTTCGGAAGGCCGGCCAAAGAAAGCGCGAGCCGTGTAAGCCCGACTGCGAGAACCACGATGATCCAGACCCTCGCAAATGCGATGTACTCGGCCAGTTCCTTACCAAAGATTCTCATAAAGATCCTCCCCTTTGTTCTCCTTTGCTCGTATATCGAACGAACACATACGGAATCGACAATCAAAAAGTAGTTTTTTATTTTCGAGCGTCGGCCTTAACCGCCTGCGATGGCGCCTACGATGAAGAATGCCTCAGTACCTGCCGCTACAACATCTGGGACGGGAGTGTCGGGCAGTTCGTGCGACAAATCCTCCTCGCATGCGAAGAATCTCAGGAACGGCCGGCGATGTTGCGTGACATGATCTCGAATCGTGCCTCGGAGCACGGGGTAACGTGCTTCGAGCGCATCCAAGATCGACCGCTGCGTGACCGTTCCCACAACATCGAGCTGAACCTCGCCCTCGACATGTGCAAGCTTTCTCAGATGCGCGGGCAGTACAACTCGAATCACGACAGCGTTTGGACCTCCACGGAAAGTACGGCCGGAAGGTCACGCACGATCGGTGCCCAGCTGTTCCCCGAATCAGGCGACGCGTACACCTGTCCGCCCGTCGTGCCAAAATAGACTCCGCATGGCTCAACTGCGTCGACCGCCATCGCGTCCCGCAGTACGTTCACATAGCAGTCGCGCTGAGGCAGACCCTTAGTCAGAGGCTCCCATTCGTTTCCGCCGGTCCGGCTGCGGTACACGCTCAGCTTTCCATCCGGAGGAAAATGTTCCGAATCACTCTTGATGGGCACGACATAGATTGTCTCCGGCTCGTGAGTGTTGACGTCGATGACAAAACCAAAATCTGTCGGAAGATTCCCGCTGACTTCACGCCAGGAATCGCCGGCATCGTCACTGCGCATCACGTCCCAATGCTTTTGCATGAACAAGACGCGCGGTCGCGAGCGGTGCATCGCAATGCGGTGAACACAGTGGCCAACCTCTGCTGTCGGGTTCGGAATGTACAACGAATGCAAACCGCGGTTGATCGGCTGCCAGGTATTGCAGCCATCGTCGGTACGGAAAGCCCCAGCGGCGGAGATCGCGATGAACATCCGTTTAGCATCGGTCGGATCGAACAGAATTGTGTGCAGGCACATTCCGCCGGCACCAGGCTGCCACTTAGGTCCGGACTCGTGGTTGCGCAGTCCGGGAAGCTCCTGCCAATTCTGTCCGCCGTCGGCTGAGCGGAAGATGGCAGCGTCTTCCACTCCTGCATAAACGGTATCGGGATCGCGAAGCGATGGCTCCAGATGCCACACACGCTTGAATTCCCATGGGCGGGACGTCCCGTCATACCACTGGTGAGTACCAGTTGCGCCGTCGTAGACGAATTTGTTACCCACGGCTTCCCAGGTCTTTCCGCCATCGTTTGATCGCTGAATCATCTGACCAAACCAACCGCTGCATTGCGACGCATACAATCTATTGGGATCCGCAGGCGATCCCTTGATGTGATAGATCTCCCACCCCGCAAAATGAGGGCCACTGATGTCCCACTGCTGCCGCTTTGCATCCGATGTCAAGATGAAGCCGCCCTTGCGCGTACCAACCAACACCCGTACGTTCATCTCTTTCTCCTCCCGGAATTCGGATCCATATCGATTTGGTTCACTCGCGGTATCAATGGCGTCGAGTCCCGCTCTCGCCACCGGCGCCGGACTTCAGCTAGCACTGTTTCGCGATTCTTTTCCATCCTGGTAATGAATCCGCACTGTGCAGCGGTATCTTCGTGGTGCGCCCCCCAAATGAGGAGTTCCAGAATGACCGGCGCAAGATCGATGCCTTTTTCTGTCAGCCGGTAGTTCACCCGTCGAGCATCAGTCGCTTCGACTTCGGCATCGATGATTCCATTTGCTTCCAGCTTATGAAGGCGATCTGCCAGGATATTCGTTGCAATCCCTTCTCCCGACTCCTGGAATTCTTCAAATGTGCGATATCCGCGAACCATCAGATCGCGGATGATTAGCAATGACCAACGATCTCCAATTCTTTCCAGCGAAATATTGACCGGACAACTGGAGCGTGGTTTGGATTTGGCCTTGCGAGGCACGTAGAATGACTGTATCAGTTTACTTGCAGTCTGCAAGTGAAACTTTTGTGCCGATTCATGTCGAAAACAAAAAGCCGAATTTTAGGAGGGAAGATCCTTCACGACGACCAAAGTGTCCGCGATCATGTCGTGGAGAGCCTGTTTTCTCGCGGTAAAGGCGGCCATGATAAAGCCGATTCCGAGCAGGAACGCGGAAATGTATTTCGCAAAATGCCGGCCTGTAGCGCGCATGAAGGAAATGCGTTCTCCTTTCAGGTCACTGACAACTAATCCAAGCACGCGCTTGCCGACTGTTGCCTGCCATTCCGAGCTTTGGAGAAAAGCTTCATAAACCCATGGCAGAAGGAACACCGCAATGACGCCCACTCCAAACGTCCCAACAATCAGCATTCCCGTCACAGCGTGAACGATGATGGTATCAATGACCCACGCAGCAAGCCGTTTCCAGAAGCCGCTGTATTCTAAGGCAGCAGCCGGAGCGGAGATTGTTTTTGCGGACTCGAGGGAATGTCCGCATTTCTGACAGAAAACAGCGCGATGGTCATTGTTAGTTCCGCACGCGGGGCACTGGAGCATGGTCGTAAAATCAAGTTAGCCATAAAACGCACAACTGGCACAAACATGAATTAGCTGCCCAGGTCCTGGGCAGCCTGCGCCAAGTGCTCGAGGCGACCGACATCACGCCATTTATATTCGTCGGCGCGGAAAGCCAGGATCTTCTCTCCTTCTTCGGCCAGACGCACGTATGTATCAATAATCGAGAAAGCGCCTTCCTCCGTCATGAGGCGGAAAAGCCTCGGGGAGATAACGTGGATACCGGCAAACGCGAGCGAACGCAATTGAGGGTGCGGCGTGGGTTGGCGGCCGCGCAGCCGAAGAATGTCGTCGAAGAGCAGGTATCTGGAGGTCTTGCGATCTTGGACCGCCAGAGTCGCGAGTGCCTGATACTCCGAGTGGAACTGTAGCATCCGGTGAAGATCGATCGTGGTGATCACATCCACGTTGTGGAGAATGAATGGCTCTTCTTCAAAAAACCAGGCGGCCTTTTTCAACCCTCCGCCGGTGTCGAGCAAAACGTCTTCTTTGGAAATTTCGATATGCATTCCGAAATTGCCCTTCGCTTTCAAGTATTCGACCATCATGTCGGCGAAGTGATGAACGTTGATGATGACGTCGGCTATCCCGAATGTTCGCAGCCGTTCGAGCGTGATTTCCAGAAGGGTGCGTCCGGCGACTTCTACGAGCGCTTTCGGACGGCTGTCGGTCAATGGACGTAATCGTGTACCCAGGCCCGCAGCGAGGACCATTGCCTTCATCGACGAAGCTTCTCCAGTCCGATATGGCTCACTTGTACGTCAACCCCAGATTTCTCACGAAGGTGCTTCGCCAATTGCTCGGCAAGGTAGACCGACCGATGTTGACCTCCAGTGCAGCCGAACGACACCATCAGATTCTTGAAACCGCGGCTTTGATAGTTACTAACAGTCGAGTCTACGAGGGACATTGCACTTGCGAGGAATTGATGAACGCTCTCGTGCTGAATCAGATATTCAACCACCTGGGTGTCCTGTCCTGTCAGATTCTTGAAACGCTCTTCCCGCCCGGGGTTCGGCAGACCGCGGCAGTCGAACACGAAGCCGCCTCCGTTCCCGCTTTCGTCTTTGGGCATTCCTTGATGGAAGGAGAAGCTGAACACGCGCACGGTGATGTTTTCGACCTCGGCTGCGAGGTCATGTAGTTTCTCCGAGTCAAGCATCCGCCTGAACGTACCCAGGAGAGTCGGAACGGCGATCGGAAGTTCGACGTTCTGAAGCAGCCACCGCAAGTTCTTCAGTGCGTACGGCACACTCTGAAGAAAGTGAGCTTTGCGCTCGAAAAAACCGCGATATCCGTACGCACCGAGCGCCTGCATGATGCGCACATAAACGTACGCATAGTAATGCCGCAGGAAGGCGTCACGATCGATCTGGATAAAGCCTGAAAGAGTCTCGAGGTAATGGTCCAGCAGTTGCTGTCGAAGGGCCGGACTGAGATCCGCCTTGGCGTCATAGAGGAGAGAGGCAATGTCGTATTGCAGTGCACCTTTGCGCCCTCCCTGGTAATCGACGAAAAACGGCCGGCCTCCGTGCAACATGACATTCCGTGATTGAAAATCGCGATACAGGAAATAGTCGTGGGCGGCGCTCAACAGAAAATCCGTCAATCGTCCGAAATCATCTTCGAGTGCTTGTTCGTTGAACGGGATGCCCGCGAGTCTGAGGAAGTAATACTTAAAATAATTCAGATCCCAAGCGATCGACTGACGATCGAAGCTATCACGGGGATAGCATACGCTGTAGTTCAGGGTCCGACCCGCCTCGATTTGAAATCGTGGCAAGAGACCAACAACGCCGCGGTAGATGTCAACGACGTTAGGTGCGAATTGATCTCCTCTCCGGTTTTCGGTCAGAAATTGAAATAGCGTTGTGTCACCGAGATCTTCCTCCAGGTATGCATCATGGTCCAGATCTTCTCCATAGATCTCAGGCACCGGAAGCCCATGCTTCCGAAAATGCTTAGAGAATTCCACGAATGCTACGTTCTCTTCACGCACTCCGTAGAGAATGCCAACGGCGGTCGAGGTTTCGTTTTGGAGTCGTATGATCTGACGACCTGACCCACCGAGTTTGCCCTGGACGGGAGTGATGCGGTCGGGCGTTGAGTGAAAACGCTGTTCAAAGAGCTTTTTGAGAACTTCCATACTTCCGGGTATTAGACCTTTCCGTTCAGGCATTCATCCCAGAATTGTCTAGTGCCATGATGCAGTCGAGCCCCAACCTGCGTGATCACCTTGTGGCACAAATAACTTGCCGCCCGAGCGGCCTTCTCCGGTGAAGTCCCATGGGTAATACCGTAGAGGAATGCGCCGGCGAACATGTCCCCGGCACCTGTGAGGTCCTTTGGCTCGCTGTGGAAAGCGGGCACGTGAGCCTCGACGCTATCGTGGTGAATGTATGCCCCATGCGCGCCGTTTGTAACGACAACGGAGGGGAGTTTTGCTCGTAGTTGGGTAAACGCGTCCTCTGCGCTAACGGCTTTGGTTAATGCACGCGCTTCGGCTTCATTGCAAAAAAGGAGATCCGTATCGTGGAGAGCTTCATGAAATGCGTCACCAAAAACCTGGGGAACGAATGCATCGGAACACGTGAGCGCGATTTTGGTGCGGTGCAGTTTTGCCAGGCGTATTGCCTCTCGAATGGCCATCTGTCCCGTTGCGGGATTCGCGAAGACGTACCCTTCGATGAACAGCCATTCGGAATTCTTAATGCGCCTCTCCTCCACATGCCGAGGCGACAGATGGCTGGCGACGGCCAAACACGTGCGCATGGTACGCTCCGCATCGGGTGTGATCAGGCAAACGTTGGTACCGGTCGATTCATTTACGATGATTGGGTTACCGATATCAATTCCCAGCTCTTCGAATTCGCTGGCGTAAAAGATGCCGTAACGATCATCGCCCACGCATCCGATAAAGGCTGCGGGGCCTCCGAGTTGTGAAAATGCAATGATGGAGTTGGCTACAGAACCGCCACTCGCAAGTTTAGGTTCATGTCGCTGATAACGATCAAGAAGCACCTTTTGCTCGGCGATGTCGACGAGCCGCATGCTGCCACGTTCGAAAGCGAGCGACGCGAACTCCGGTTCGGATACTTCCAGGAAAATATCGACGATCGCGTTTCCCAAGCCGCAAAGTTTGAATTCTTTCATGACGTATTAATCCTTGGTAATTGATGAACCCGCTTCAGACGAAGGGGCTTGGGGATAATAACAGGTCGCCATTACGCTCGGAAGCGCGCTGGTGCCGCGCTGGCCGGCATCCTTCGCTTACTAAACGGCAAACGAGAATCGAAGGTTGAACATTGACAAAGCGATCTTAATGTTCAACAGTCGCTGTACAGAGAGGATGAGCATGGCCCCAGCGATACCACTAAAAGAGTTTGATCAAGAGATGGCATCAACCAGAAAACTTCTGGAGCGAGTTCCTGATGAGAAGGGCACCTGGAAGCCGCACGAAAAATCGTTCGCGCTAGGCCACCTTGCGATGTTGGTGGCTTGGATTCCGGGTTGGATTGGTAATTCGCTTCGAGAAGCTCATATCGATTTGACGCAGGCGCCAGGCTACAGCTTCGAACCAACGGAAGTTCTTCTGCGCGCATTCGACCGCAATGTTCAAATGGCTCGAGAAGCGCTCGAAGCCGTTACGGGAGCTGAACTGCAGTCTCTCTGGTCCTTGAAGCGAGGAGAACAGGTGCTGTTTACGGCGGCTCGAGGTGAGGTTGTCCGGCAGCATCTCAACCATCTTATACATCACCGTGGGCAACTGACGGTCTATTTGCGGCTAGTGGGCGTTCCTCTGCCTCAGATCTACGGGCCGACGGCTGATGAGCGCTGGTGATCGGCGAAGACTCGGAGGGTTTATAATTGTCGCCCTTTGCCGAGCTCCGACATGTCGCAAATCCTTGTGGAAAATCTCACAAAGACCTTTCGCGTCTCCCGACGTGCGCCTGGTTTATGGGGGAGCGTCAAGGGTTTGCTGCGGCGTGATGTTCGGGAGATTCGTGCTCTAGACGGCATTTCGTTTTCGATTGGCCGTGGAGAACTGGTTGGTTACATCGGCCCGAACGGCGCGGGAAAATCGACGACAGTGAAGATCCTCTCTGGAATTTTAGTTCCCGATTCCGGCCGCGTCTCAGTGTTGGGACATGTTCCATGGATGGACCGGATCGAATACGTTCGCCGAATCGGCGTCGTCTTCGGTCAACGGACGCAGCTCTGGTGGGATCTGCCGGTCATTGAATCTTTTGACCTCCTTCGTGATATTTACTCGGTCTCTCCGGATCGTTACCGTTTGATGCGGGACCGGCTCATCGAAATACTGGAACTTGGTGAACTGCTCAACATCACCGTGCGCCAGCTTTCTCTCGGACAGCGCATGCGCTGTGATCTGGCCGCAGCGCTCCTGCACGAACCGGAATTGCTCTTCCTGGATGAGCCGACGATCGGCCTGGATGCTGTCTCCAAACTGGCGGTACGGGAATTCATCCGCCGGCTAAACCAGGAAAGCGGCGTCACAGTAATTCTCACCACACATGACATGGACGATATCGAAGCTCTTTGTCGCCGCGTGTTGGTGATTGGCGACGGCCGAATACTTTCTGACGGTACACTGTCGGACCTTCGGGCCAGCGTTACCCGGGAGCGGTGGCTCACGGTCGATCTCGCCGAAGATGTACCCATGGTGTGCATCACGGATCCAGATGCGCAAGTGATTCGACAGGAGGGAAGGCGCTTCTTCTTGTCATTCGATCCACAGCGCATTGCAGTTGCAGACGTGATCGCTCGAATTGCTCAAAATTATCCGGTACACGATCTATTTGTGGAGAATCCTCCGATCGAGTTCATAGTCGCGCGGATTTATGCTGAACGCGCTCGCTCCGCTGTAGCCGGGCGGCCACAATGAAGAAGTATTTGGCGATTCTGAGGTCGCGGTTTCAAACACTTCTTCAGTACCGGACCGCAGCTCTGGCAGGCATTGGAACACAGCTCTTTTTCGGGCTCGTCCGGATGATGATATTTGATGGATTCTTTCACTCGTCCACCCAATCCCAGCCGATGACGAGTGCGCAAACCGTCACTTACATATGGCTAGGACAGGCGTTGCTGCTGTTGACGCTGTTCGACGTCGACAAGGAGGTCGCCGCGCTCATTCGCAGTGGAAATGTTGCGTATGAGCTGACCAAGCCGGCGGATCTTTATGCAATGTGGTTCGCTAGAGCCTTCAGTGGACGTGCAGCGCCGCTGTTGATGCGCTCAGTCCCTATCTTTGTGGTTGCCGGTTTGTTCTTTGATTTGCGACCGCCGGCATCAGTCACAGCGGGTTTGTTGTTCCTGTTGTCGGCCTCGGTGGCATTGGTCTTATCTGCATCCATGGTTGTTCTCATAACAACAACGCTGCTCTGGACGATATCGGGGCAGGGCATCTCACGGCTCGCACCTGTCTTGATTTTCTTTTTCTCGGGAATTGTCATTCCGCTTCCTTTCTTTCCGGATCGTATTCAGCGAGTCGTGGATTTTCTTCCGTCGCGTGGTCTGATCGACACGCCGCTGCGGATTTATATTGGGCATCTGGGAGGCAGCGCTGCCCTGCTTGCGATGGCGCACCAGCTTGCGTGGGTTCTCACGTTGCTTCTTATTGGCCGCATCGTGCTAATGCGAGGGTTGCGAAAACTTGTCATCCAAGGAGGCTGAGTGAAAGTGACACCCGGTCCTCTGCGGCTGTATTGCCGATACGTTAGTCTCTCACTGCGAGGCCAGATGCAATATCGAGCATCGTTCTTGATGTTTTCATTCGGCCATTTCCTCGTGACGGGCCTGGAGTTCCTCGGATTTGTATTGCTATTCGAGCGGTTTGGGCAAATACAAGGATGGAGCCTCCCGCAGATGGGTCTTTTCTACGGCATTATCTCGGTAGCGTTTGCATTTACGGAGGCGCTGCAGCGTGGCTTCGATGTCTTTCCAAATCTTATTAGGAGCGGCGATTTCGATCGTGTTCTTGTTCGCCCTCGCTCGCCCACACTGCAGTTAATGGGTCAAGAGTTTCAGTTGATGAGAATTGGGCGTTTCACTCAAGGTTTGCTCGTTCTGATCTGGTCGGCGAATCGCCTCGACGTGCACTGGAGTGCGGCCAACTTGATTCTGCTGTTCTGCGCTCTGGCTGGTGGAGTGTGCCTTTTTTCGGGCCTGTTTGTGTTGCAAGCAACAATGTGCTTCTGGACAACCGAATCCCTCGAGATCGTCAATTGCACAACGTACGGTGGAGTAGAGGCAGCGCAATTTCCGGTTACTATATACCGGCCTTGGTTCCGGGCAATTTTTACATTCATCATTCCTTTGGCGACCATCAACTACTTTCCTTTACATGCCATTCTTCAGTTGGATGACCCGTTAGGCTCTACTCGAACGCTCCAATGGCTCTCTCCGTTCGCCGGGTTACTGTTTTTGATCTTGTGTCTTCAATGTTGGCGTCTTGGGGTGACGAAGTACACCTCCACGGGCAGCTGAATCTGCGAGTACTGCCTCGCACGACATTAACTGCGCATAGAGCGCCGTACCGACATTTCTCTTGAATTGGTTTGTCGGCGGGCATACAAGGTAGCCAAAACCCCAAATTATTACGATGGAAGGAGGCAGCGATGACGCGGCTGTTGAACCTATTCGTATTGTCCGGATTGGTTGGAAGTGCCGTCTATGCTCAAACTATTGGCGCGAGCCTGCAAGGAACCGTGACAGACCCGACAGGAGCTGTATTGCCTGGGGCTACGGTTGTCATAAAAAACTCGGGCACGGGAGTGACGATCGATGCCCTTACCGACGAACGAGGCCGGTACTCGGAACCCCTACTTCAATCCGGTGAGTACGAGATTCAGGTGTCGCTAGCAAGTTTCCAGACGGTGACGCGACGAGGCATCCGGCTCACCGTAGGGCAGAGTGCCGTAGTCGACTTCAAACTTGATTTGGGACAGTCTACAAGCGAAGTCGCAGTTTTCGCGGACGCGAGTCCGATCAATTTAACGTCAGCGACACTCAGTGGACTCGTGAACGACAAGGAGATTCGCGATCTTCCGCTGAACGGCCGATCATTTCAGCAACTCGCACTGTTGCAGCCTGGAGTAACTGCCGCGCTGGCGGCAGGCAATGACGTTGTTGGTGGACGGACGCCGAAGATCTCCATCAATGGCGCTCGCCCGGAACAAAATAATTTTCTACTCGATGGAACCGACATCAACAACGTGTACAACAAGACGCCTGGTTCGGTTGCCGGCGTCTTGCTGGGCGTGGAAGGGGTGTTGGAATTCCAGGTCCTCACGAATGCCTACTCCGCCGAATTTGGTCGATCTGCCGGCGGTGTGATCAATGCCGTGACACGTTCCGGCAATAATTCACTTCACGGCTCTGCGTTCGAATTCCTTCGCAACTCGGCACTCGATGCGAAAAATTTTTTCGACCCGCTTACAAAGCCGATCCCTGCGTTCAAGCGCAACCAGTTCGGCGCGACGATAGGCGGACCGATCAGGCGGGACAAAACGTTCTTCTTTGGAGCCTATGAAGGCTTAATCGAACGCTTGGGAATTACCGGCGTCACTTCTGTTCCCGACGAGAATGCGCGGCAAGGAATTCTTCCAGGAGGCCGCACAGTGACGCTGCATCCCGCGATTCCTGCCTACCTCGACACGTTTTTTCCTCTTCCGAATGGCCGAAACTTGGGCGGCGGAGCCGCCGAATACCTGTTCTCGAAGACGCAGCCGACCAACGAACATTTCGCTCAAGGACGAGTGGACCATCATTTCGGCAGCAATGAATCGGTCTTCGTCCGTTACACGTTTGACAATGGAAACGTAAACCGCACGTCACCCGCGAAACCTCCCATTGTTTATACACAGGAGAACTCGCGTAATCAGTATGCGACGATCGAACACCAGCACACATTCAGTCCCTACGTGTTGAATGATTTGCGTTTTGGCATTAATCGTTCAACGCAGCTGGCAGATAACGTCCGCACGATCACTATTCCGCCTTCACTGTCCTGGATTCCCGGCGAGCCGTTTGGGTACTTCACCATTAGCGGTTTGGTTACGGAGGCTGCGGGCGACTACAGGCTGCCGCGGCTGGATCGCCTGAACAACATCTCGCTGTCTGAAAGTCTATTTGTTCACCGTGGCCGAAACACAATGAAGTTCGGGTTCCAGGGGCAGCGGATCCATTTCAATCAAAACACCACGAGCCAACGCGGGGGTATCGTCACTTTTACGAATCTCGAAAGTTTCTTGACAGGGGTGGCGCAAAACGTGGATTTTGCCGTACCCGGTCAAATCGATCCTGTGCGGGGCTATCGCCAGTGGCTGTTCGCATTCTTCGCTCAAGACGACGTCCGTTTGAAGTCGAACTTAACCTTGAACCTTGGTTTGCGGTACGAGTTCGTAACCGTTCCGACCGAAGTGAATGGAAAGATCTCCAATTTGCGCAGCATCAATGAAACCAAGATCACCGTTGGGTCGCCATGGCACAACAACCCATCGCTGAAAAATTTCGCGCCGCGCGTCGGGCTCGCGTGGGATCCGTTCGGTTCCGGCAGAACTTCGGTGCGTGCCGGCTTCGGCCTGTTCTTCGATGAAATCCTTCCCAAGTATTACTTTTTCTCAGGTAGTTTGAACCCTCCGTTCACAACGAGGACAAGCTTACGGACGCCGCCGTTTCCGAATGTCGTAGCAAACTTCGATCCGAGTACGGTGAAGCCACAACTGCAAACCGTGAATTTCGAACTGCAGACACCATACGTGATTCAGTACAACTTGAGCGTGCAGCGTTCGCTGCCGGGCGATGTCGATATCACGATCGGCTACGCGGGGTCGCGCGGTGTGCACTTGTTCCGACTGGGTGATGCGAATCTGGCGCCGGAGACCATCTTAAACGGAGCGAAGGTTTATCTACCGCAACTGGGGAGGCGGAACCCAAACTTCGAGGGAGTCTGGCAACGAGTGACGGATTCGGATTCATTTTACAATTCTGCGCAACTCAGCGCCGTCAAACGTTTCACACACGGACTGCGAGCCCAGGCGTCGTACACGTTCTCTCGTACGATCGACGACGCCAGCGGAATCAATTCTCAGGATTTCAGCAACGTCATCCAGTACAACCTCGATTGGTACGATCGCACTCGGGACCGCGGCCTGTCGGCGTTTCATGCAAAACACAATCTGACATTCAATTGGACCTACGATCTTCCGTTCGGCAAATCGTTAACGGGCGTGGCGGGAGCTTTGGTCAAAGACTGGCAGTTAAACAATATTTCGACGATAACGTCCGGGCATCCGTTCACGGTCCGCATGGGTTATAACCATTCGGGCAATCTCAACACGACCAGTTTCTCGATGCACGAGCGTCCAAGCGTTAAGGCCGGCGCTTCAAACAATCCTATTCTCGGCGGTCCCGACAGATATTGGGACATCAATGCCTTTGAATTGCCGCCTCCGAATCAGCGCGGCAACCTGGGACGCAACACACTCATGGGGCCGAATCTGAGGAACTTCGACGTGTCCCTCACAAAAACATTCCATCTGGGTGAAGAACGTTCACTTCAGTTCCGCACGGAGATGTTCAATGTAGCGAATCACCCGAATTTTGCGGTACCGTCCGGCGTGGTATCGTTCACGAACGCGGCCAGTGCTGTAAATCCGACATGGGGGCGCATTACGTCGACCGTCACTACGTCGCGTCAGATCCAGTTCGGGTTGAAGCTGACTTATTAGACACGAAGGAGACCAATGAAGCTAAAGATTGCTGTTGCCGTTGTCATTCTAGCCCTTGCTGTTGGAGCAGCTGCCCAGCGAAGCGGCTCGCGCGCTGTTCCCAAGTTCGAGGTGGATCCGTTTTGGCCGAAACCCCTACCAAACAAATGGATGCTTGGCCAAATTGGCGGAACCTTTGTCGACTCACACGATCATCTCTGGATTACAACGCGACCACGCAGTCTCGACGACCATGATAAGTATGCGTCGTTTGATCCGCCGAGAGCCGACTGCTGCATTGCACCCACGCCAATCATCGAATTCGATCCAGCAGGAAACGTGGTCCAAGGTTGGGGTGGTCCAAATCCGCAATATGAGTGGCCGGACACCGAGCATGGGATCTACGTCGATTACAAAGAGAATGTCTGGATCAGCGGCAACGGAATGGCAGACACGAACATCTTGAAGTTTACGAAGGCCGGCAAGTTCCTGTTGCAGATTGGACATCACGGAAAGTCATCCGGTAACAACGACACCGAGAATCTAAGCCGGCCGGCCGGGATTGCCGTATATCAGAAAACGAACGAGGTGTTTGTCGCAGATGGTTATGGTAACCGGCGAGTCATTGTCTTCGATGCCGACACTGGAGCATACAAGCGGCATTGGGGCGCGTATGGAAACAAGCCCGATGACAACGCTCCGCGTGCTCGCGTGTACGAGGGACCCGGATCTCCTCAATTCAACCTGCTCCATGGGATTGCGATATCGAACGATGGATTGGTTTACGTCGCGGATCGTGTGAACAGCCGCATTCAGGTTTTCAAGGTTGAAGGAACGTTCGTCAAAGAGGGATACATCGAGCGAAAGACTTCTTCAACGGAAGGCACTGCTTTTGGCGTGGCATTTTCACCCGACAAACAGCAGCAATTTATCTACGTTCCAGATGGCAGTAACAAGAAGGTACACATCTTGAATCGAGAAACTCTTGAGGTTGTCGGTTTCTTTGGCGGCCATGGAGGTCACGGTGTCGGAGAATTCTTTCATGTTCACAGCATAGCCTCCGATTCAAGGGGAAACATTTATCTCGGCGAGTCTTTCGGCAGGCGTGTGAGCAAGTGGATGGTGAAGTAATTAGGCACAAAAGGCACAGAAGCCACAAAAAGTTTTGTGGTTTCTATGCCTTTGTCTTCTGTGGTTATTTCTGTTTCTCTTCAGCCCGCGCACCGGCAAGTACACCGGCCATGCCGTAATTTCCTTCGTGACAAGCATACTCATAGAGCGGGGCGTTAACTTTCTTCATGGGGATTTCGCCGGACCACGATTTGGCCCAGGTCGTTTCATCATCAATCGTGAATTGGTAGAGCAACGTATTCGCGTCTGTGCGTGTGAAGCGCTCGATCATTCGCACCTTATCGCTTGCTCCCCGAAAACTTGTCTTGTCGGTGAAATTCGTCGTTTCAACGACAAGTGTATTGCCTTCCCAATGCCCGCGTGAATCACCCATTAACTGACGGACATTTTGTGGAAGGTGTGGTTTGCCATCGAGCGGAATGATACGAGCATCGTGGATCATCTCGACCAAAATCACAACGTAGTCCGGAGTCTGCACGATCTGGTAATTGCTGTTGTAATTGGCCGGAAGCATCGGCGGACCCGCCTGCGGCGTCAACAGACAACGTTCTTGCAAAGACCGATTTTCGGGACCATCGGCAGGGCCACCTAGCTTCCGTCGGGCAGCGGCAAGATCTGCATTTCTTTTCTGCGCTTCGGGAAGCAAAGGTGGAACTTTGCCATCGGCGGGATCCGTGATCAGAGACGACCGCATGGTGGAGACAACCTTGCCTCGATCCCGCCAAAATTCATTGTATGCACGCCCGACATCAGCTTCGGCTCCCCCATCTCGTCGATCGCCGTTGGCGTCATAAACGGCCTGTTTTTCAAACTCAGCTGCATCAGCCTTCGTTATGAATTCCTTTCCTTCAAACTGTTTTGGCCGCTCCAACGGAGTGACGGTGGCGTTTGTCCAGATCCCTTGAAGATCGGGTTTGGCGGAAGATGACTTTGTCTGAGCTGTAATCACCAGGGGCGTCAGCAGGAGCGCCGCGCCCATCAAGATCACCATTTGGCGGTTCATTCAAACCTCCCATTCAGCAGCTGATCCAATATCTGTTTCGGAAAGCTGGTCGTATTCTACCTTCACTTTTAGCATGCGCCAAACAGTGTGACTCGTACGAGAGTTAGAATACGTTCTAAACCGAAGCTGTTTCAGGAGAAGTGATTGTGGATCTAATTCTCAAACGTTTCGAAGCGCCTGATGAAATTCGCGAGATGGTAAAGGGAAAATTTGAAGTCATTCACATCGGCGGTATGGCGATAGGACGGGCCACGTACGAGCCCGGCTGGAGGTGGTCGAAGCACGTCGGGCCAGGAGTAGGTGCAGATCGATGCACGGTGGAGCATGTGGGGCTCGTGCTTTCAGGGACGGCTACGGCTGCATTTGATGACGGCCAGGTGATCGAGTTGCGAGCTGGTCAATTGTTCCACATTCCGGCCGTTCCGCACGACAGTTGGGTGGTCGGCAACGAACCTTACGTGTCGCTTCATTTTCTTGGGGCGGAAAAGTATGGGACAACGACCGGATCATGAACGCGCTGACTGATGCTCATGAACCGTTGGTAATCCGGCGAGCAGATATCTCTCAATCCGACGCGCAGTCACTGATCGCTGCCCTGAATGCCGAGCTCTCCGCGCGATACCCGGAACCTGGCGCAACTCACTTTCGACTCGATGCGGACGAAGTGGCGGAAGGCCGCGGAGCCTTCCTTGTAGCGTTCCTTGCAGCGAAACCCGTCGGTTGTGGTGCCGTTCGGCGCATTGACTCCGGTATGGCCGAGATCAAGCGTATGTACGTTGTTCCCGGGGCTCGAGGTAGAAGTATCGGACGTCGCATCCTATTCGCATTGGAAGACGAGGCGCGAAATCTTGGCGCAACCCGACTGGTCCTCGAGACAGGTGGGCGTCAGCCTGAGGCTCTTGCGTTGTATGCACGAGCTGGTTTCGTCCGCATACCTGCCTTCGGCGAGTATGTTGGTTCTCCCTTTAGCATTTGCATGGAGAAGATCCTCTGATGAAAATCGAAGACAATACAGAAGCGAATGTCCGGCAGGCCGTTCCGTTTTTCGCTGTGTCCAACATCGAGAATTCTTTGCGGTTTTACGTCGATGGCCTCGGTTTCAAAATGACCAACAGGTGGATCGATGACGGCAGGCTCCGCTGGTGTTGGCTTGAACTCGGAAGAGTAGCGCTCATGCTGCAAGAATTTCGAACCAAAGGGCACGATTCTTGGGTGCCGCAGGGAAAGGTCGGTGAAGGTGTAACCATCTGCTTCATCTGCAACGACGCCCTCACAATTTATCGTGATGCCAAATCGCGAGGCATCGAGCCGTCGAGGCCCTTTGTCGGAAATGGTATGTGGGTAACGTCTCTGAAGGATCCGGATGGTTACAGAATTGATTTCGAGAGCTCCACGGATACTGCAGAAGACGCAGAGTTTATCGAAGGCTGAGCTGCTTTTACTTCATGACGGGTTGCTCTTGCCGTCGACACGGTAATCGGCCATCTTATGACCATATTTTCGTTTTTACTTTCCAACTACGACCTGAGATCAAGAGGCTGCAGCCCAGCCTTTCGGTTGAGGTCTGGGCTGCCGTTAGACTAGCTTTTCTTCTTGGTATCGGCGTCCGCTTTCTTTGCCGCCGCTTCGGCCTTCTTGACTTCCACTTGAACCTGGTTTTCGGTCAAATCAGGGCGCAGTTGATGAATTGATTCACCAAGCGACTTGTGACCATCGACCATCAGTGCCTTTAAATCCGCGAAAGGTATGTTCAGGTTTTCCGACACGTGTTGTGCCGCAGTGTATTGGCCATAGTTCTTGAATCCCATTGGATCCTTCGGACCAGCCAAATCTGATTTGTGATCTGCGGATTTGCCGGTAGTTACAGGAGCACTATGATTCGCGTCGCGATGATCCGCGTTCGAAGACGCCGGGGGTGTAGATGATCCAACGCCTACGCCGGCCGGGCGTCCTCCTTGACTTCGTTGCACGGCGAACGCACCGGTGCTCATAAAGATGGCAATCGCCACAAGGGCTGTAATGATCTTGATCGTTTTCATTTTGCCTCCCTAACAATGAAGCTCGCCCTATTCGCGCTCGGGCTAGATAATCTCCGAATTGGACGAGCAGTTGAGCATCAAGATAGGTTCGGGACAGACGTTTTCAAAGATTCTTGGGGGGCCCAAAAGTGCCATTGGCAAATTCGGTTCATATTGGTTTGGGCTTTCTCAAAGAAGCTAATTCTGGTCGGATTTGGTTTACTATGATGACCCGTTGTGCCTTATGCGCTTTTTGTGTTCCATTCGCTTCTTCGTCGAGTGAGCCGTATGTCGTATCCGCTGCGCAAAGCGACTCTCCACGATCTGTCGATTTTGGAAAAGCTCATCGCACTCTCCGCCCGTACGCTTGGTGTTCAAGACTATACGGCCGAGCAGATTGAGGCCGCTCTCCGCGGCGCTTTCGGTGTCGACACAGAGCTGATTCTGGATGGAACGTATTTAGTTGCTGAGTGTGAAGGTGAGATCGTCGGCTGCGGAGGCTGGAGCCGGCGGCGAACGCTATTTGGTGGCGACAAAAGCGCGACACGTGACAGCGGTTTACTCGACCCCCGAACCGAAGCTGCTAAGATTCGCGCATTCTTCATCCATCCAGAGCACGCACGGCGGGGCATCGGCCGGGCTCTCCTGGAACGATGCGAAGCGGAAGCGCGCGCATACGGTTTCTTTCGTTGTGAATTGATGGCGACCCTGCCGGGAGTGCGTCTTTATGCGGCGTCAGGCTATAGAGCGGGCGACCCGATTCAGTATGAGTTGCGTCCCGGCCTGACGATCGAGTTCGTGCCGATGAACAAATCGATCTAATCCTATTTCGGACCGTGTCCGAGCCCTTCTGCGCATGCGAATTCACGCAGTTCGTCGTTTGGCTGCGACGCCTTTCTATACGTGTGCACTGTTTCCCATGGCTTGGTCAGTGCCTTGGGGTCGTTGACAGTGACTCGATCTTCGAGCACGCCCGGAGAGATAAACCGAATGCGCTCTTTCACTGTCATTTCCTCGCTATGCGGAGACGAGTTATCGATAAACGAATTTGGGTGCAGCGACACCGTATCGACGACCAGCGTGTCTCCTTCCCAGTGACCCGTCGAATAGCCGGCGTACGTCGGATCGTTGAGAACCTTCTGTGAGGGCTTGCGCCCGTCGAGGTACACGCGCCGTAACGCGTCCTGCCATTCGCTGAAGAAGGTGATCTTGTCCTTCGTTTGCAGGATCTCCATTCCATACGGCATGCTCATCATCTGCGGCATGCCCGGAGGAAGGCAATTGGCGATAGGATCGTACTCGTACGATCCGCTCATGCGCGATTTCCGGATGATTTCCCATTTAGCCATGTACTCAGGAGTGAGTGAAGGAGCATTCGGCGCACGGCCGTTTGATAAGTCGCCAGTGGGGGCCGAACGGGTTGGTGGCGGCGGTGGCGTTGCTCTCTGGCCCGCGCCTGCCGGTGCGGCCTGGCCGGCGCGTGCGCCTGCTCCGCCGCGGCCCTGCTGGACTGGATAGTACACACCGGAGAAATCAGGTGAGTTGGCGCCGGGGTTAGCTGCTGAGGCGGCGCCCTGGGCCTGAAGACTCACTGGTAAAGAAGCGATAAGGCCGCACGAGATCACGGCGCAGATTAGCGAGAGCACTACTCTAGACATGGGATTTATTCCTTTCGTCTCGAGGCTACTGATTTCCGCCTTGATTCCCGCCATTGCCGAGAATCGTTCCGTCCTCCTTTGTCACCCGGGCGATGATCCCCACATGGCTTCCATCCTTTGCCGGGCTCATGTGAACCGTGACCTTTTCACCAGGTTTCAGCACAAACCGGTCCCATCCGGCTCGACCAAGAACGCCGGGCGCGCGGCCCTCTACGGCCCATTCGACTTTTCCGCCTTTTTCGTCATCGACCGTCAGGTATAACCAGGTGTGAGGATTTGTCCATTTCCATTCCTTCACGATGCCCGTAAGAGTCACAACCTGATCGACTTGGTAAGCCGAATTGCTGTGGTGGGGGAACGCTGGAACGGCGTAGAGTAAGACGGCCATTGCTGAGCATAGTGCGACGATGCGAATACGCATTGTGAGACCTCACTGTGAGTCCGCTGTTCGACGCGCAATTTATCAAATTTTGAAAGCAGAATCTGGAGTTTTCATGAATTTGTTTAGCGTCGGCTTTCAAATAAAATACCAATTCTTGACCTAGCCGCACAGCTGTAGTGAAATGCGGTAAACAAATGATTCATAGAGCCGTATTTACCCTAATATGTGCCATCGCCATATCCGGCGCGTCTGCCTTCTCACAGGACCGCGCGCTTCTCGACAAATACTGTGTGACATGTCACAACCAAAAGTCGAAGACGGCCGGATTGGCGTTGGATAGTGCCGATTTTGTCCGGCCCTCGAACAGTGCCGATGTGTGGGAGAAGGTTATCCGCAAGGTTCGCGGCGAGATGATGCCTCCCGTGGGGGCTCCTCACCCGGATAAAGCGGCGATGGATGGGCTCGCGACCTACCTCGAGACATCTTTGGATAAGGCCGCGGCGGCAAATCCAAACCCCGGCCGGACGGTCCTGCATCGTTTGAATCGTGCCGAGTATGGTAATGCGATTCGCGATCTGTTCGGACTCGAAGCGTTGGATGTCACTGCGCTGTTGCCTGCGGACACAGAGGCTCATGGCTTCGATAACATTGCGGATGTTTTAGGAACATCGCCGGCTTTGATGGAGCGGTATCTTTCGGCAGCTTGGAAGATAGCCGGACTTGCCGTCGGCAATCCCAAGGTTACACCAACGCTCGAGACATTCCGTGTTCGCTACGATCTTTCGCAACGAGATCACATCGAAGGTCTCCCTGTAGGTACGCGCGGGGGAATGCTGTTCAAATACGATTTTCCGGTGGATGGTGAGTACGTTATCCGGCCGAAGTTGTGGAAAACGACCGTAAATCAGGTCGGCGGTCTCGAATTGCCGCACGATCTTGAAATCACGTTCGACGGCGAGCGTGTGCGACTGGCACGCGTGGGCGGTGCCGAAGATGAGAGAAATAGCTACGAATTTCCCACATCGACCGCCGATGAGATCGAAAAACGATTTGAAACTCGCCTCACGGTTAAAGCAGGGCCTCACGCGATCGGCGTCGCATTCTTGAAGAAGAGTTCAGCGCCGTCGGTCGATTTGTTGCAGCCATACTTGCGTGATCGAATCGATCCGATATCTCCCGCGGGTATTCCGGAGCTGGATCGCGTGACGGTTGAAGGGCCCTTCAACGTGAAAGGTTCTGGTGAGTCGCCAAGCCGCCGGCGTATTTTCACGTGCCGGCCCGCAGCGGGCACTGACCCGTCGATGTGCGCGAAAACGATCTTGTCTGCAGTTGGAAGGCGGGCGTATCGGCGCCCGTTGACTGAGGCCGAGTTATCACGTGTCATAAATTTCTTCCAAACGGGACAGAAGAGAACCGGCAGTTTTGACGAGGGTATCGAGAACGCACTCGCTTTTATCCTCGTGAGCCCTCAATTTCTTTTCCGATTCGAATATGATCCTCCGAACAACGCGGCCGGCTCCGTTTATAAGGTAAGTGATCTGGAACTCGCGTCGAGGCTGTCGTTCTTTATTTGGAGCAGCATTCCCGACGACCAATTGTTGAATGTTGCGATTCAAGGCCGGCTGAAGAATCCGGCCGTTCTCGAACAGCAAGTCAAGCGTATGCTCGCAGACGAGCGTGCTCGTGCTCTGGGTGCGAATTTCGCAGGCCAGTGGCTTTATTTGCGAAATATGCAGAGTGCGAAGCCGGATGACGATGCGTTCCCCGACTTCGATGACAACCTGCGCCAAAGCCTCAAACGCGAAACTGAAATGCTGTTTGAAAGCATTGTGCTTGAAGATCGAAGCGCACTGGATCTGCTTACTTCGAATTACACGTTCGTGAACGAACGTCTCGCGAAACACTATGGCATCCCGGGGATTTATGGCGACCAGATGCGGCGCGTCACGGTGAAGGACGATTACCGGAAAGGCCTTCTGGGGCACGGAAGTATCCTGACGATAACGTCCATGCCTAACCGCACCTCGCCTGTGAATCGCGGGAAATACATTTTGACGAACATCCTTGGTACACCCCCACCGGAACCTCCTCCTAACGTTCCACCGTTGAACGAGGCGCCGGATAGCTCGCTTTCGATGCGTGATCGCATGGCACAGCATCGAGCGAACACGGTATGCGCAAACTGCCACAAGTTGATGGACCCGATCGGCCTTGCGCTTGAAAACTTTGATGCAATCGGCCGATGGCGGACAATAGACGGCGAGGCGCGAATCGATGCTTCAGACACGCTGTTCAACGGGGCAAAAGTGAGTGGGCCCGCTGATCTGCGGCAAGTTATCCTGAATCATCCCGATCGATTTGTTCGCACAATGACCGAAATGCTCTTAACCTACAGTGTCGGACGTGGTCTGGAATATTACGATATGCCTACAGTTCGATCGATCGTGAAAGATGCAGCTCGCACGAACTATCGTTTCTCATCGCTGGTGTTCGGCGTCGTGAAAAGCGCGCCCTTCCAAATGAAGAAAGGCTGATTATGTTCATCACGAAGAAACATCTGTCCCGGAGAACGTTCTTACAAGGCGCGGGCGTAACTATCGCATTGCCTTTTTTGGAGTCGATGGTTCCGGCGCAAACGCCGTTGGCCAAAACCGCCGCGGCTCCCACACAACGTTTCGGTTTTGTCTACGTTCCGCACGGCTCGATCATGAAGGATTGGACACCGGCGAAAGACGGCGTGGGGTTTGAGTTCTCTCCCATTCTGAAGCCTTTGGAGAAATTCCGGGACCAGGTGAACGTCATTACCGGCCTCTTCAACTCCGGCGAACCCGGACATTCCGTGAGCTGCGCTACATTTTTAAGCGGAACAGTTCCTTCGAAAGGAAACGTCATTCGCTTGAACACGACTGTGGATCAGATCATCGCCCAGAAGATAGGCCAGGCAACGACTTTTCCCTCGATGGAGTTTGCCACCGAAGATCATTCCAGCCATATCGGCAGCTGCGCCGGAGACTTTCTGTGCTCTTACATGAGCACGATCTCGTGGCGTACGTCCACTCAGCCTCTACCGATGGAGCTCAACCCTCGTGTCGTTTTCGAACGGATGTTCGGTGGTGATGGAAAGACCCGTGAAGAACGGCTCCTAAGGCTGGAGCAGAACACGAGCATCCTCGATGCCGTAGGCGAAAGTGTAAAGGACCTTTCTGGGGGCTTAGGCAAAACTGATCAAGCGAAGCTTTCGGAGTATCTCGAAAACGTTCGCGAGGTGGAGCGACGTATTCAGCAGGGTGAGAAACAGCGCAGTGAACACAATATCGAGGCACCCGAGACTCCGAGCGGCATTCCGGAAGCCTGGGAAGAACATGCGAAGTTGATGTTCGAGCTTCAGGCGCTGGCTCTGCAGGCTTACATGACGCGCGTCGTTTCATTCATGATGGCTCGCGAGTTGAGTACACTCAGCTATCCGCAAATCGGCGTCGCCGATGGTCACCATCCCGTTTCTCATAACAATGGCGTGCCGGAGCAGGTCGCGAAGAAAGCGAAGATCGATACGTATCATCTGACCCTGTTCTCAGAGTTTCTCCAAAAGCTCAAGTCCACTCCAGATGGCGACGGCAACATGCTTGACCACTCGTTATTTCTGTATGGCAGCGGCATGAGTAATGGCAACCAACACATCCATACGAATCTGCCGATCGTGATGATCGGCGGCGGGGCCGGAAAAGTTAAAGGGAACCGCCACACCCGTGTAAAGGATTCGACGCCTCTGTCTAACTTGATGCTAACCATTCTCGACGTGGCGGGTATTCCAACCGACAAGTACGGCGAAAGCTCCGGGAGGGTCGACCTCTAATGCGCTGCCAACGAGTGTTTACAATCTGCCTCCTAGCCGTTTTCACGTCGAGCGCGGCGTTCGGTGCGGGCGACGTGCGGCTTGTTAATGCTGCCAAGAACCGGAATTTTTCGAACGTTCAGGCGTTGCTGAAACAACGCATCGACGTGAATACAGCGGATGTGGATGGTATGACTCCGTTGCATTGGGCGGCTCACTGGGATGAGCTTGAGGTCGTGAAACTCCTTCTTGCGGCAGGTGCGAATGCCAAGGCGGCGAATCGGTATGGTGTAACGCCGCTTCACGAGGCCTCGCTTGTCGCAGACGTCCCAATGATGGAAGCGCTGCTGAAGGCGGGCGCCACTCCGGATTCCGGCTATGGCGCCGGAGAGACTCCGCTGATGATTGCGGCTCGAACCGGGAACGTGAATGCCGTGAAACTGCTCGTTGAGCATCAAGCGGCCATTAACGGAGCCGAGGAATTTCGTGGCCAAACTCCGTTGATGTTCGCTGCCGCCGAGAATCATGCAGATGTCGTGAAATTCTTGATCGACCATGGCGCTGAAGTTAATGCACATTCTGCGAAGTTCAACTTCGGTGACGTGAGGATGGCCGGTGGTGGTGCTTTTATGGATCGCCCTGAAGGTGGCCTGACGCCGCTTTTCTTCGCGGCACGTCAAGGCGCGATCGAGACGGCTAATGTTTTACTGGCTGCCGGCGCTGATATGAACATCAGCGAAACTCAGTACGGATTTACGCCTTTGATGACGGCGATTTTCAACGGTCATTATGATTTCGCGAGCATGCTGATCGAAAAGGGCGCCGATGTTAATGATGGATCCGTTTATCTGACCGTGGAAATGCGAAATCTCGCGTTTTACAAAAACCGGCCCAATCCACCGGACAAAGATAAAAATGTCAGAAGTGTCGACGTCCTCAAGATGTTGCTGGATCGCGGCGCCGATGTGAACAAGGTTTATTCAAAAAAGATCCCTCCGCGAGAAGCGCAAGGAGATATCAAAGTTACTGCGGGTGCGACACCGCTGTTTCGCGCCACGAAGTCGACCGACTTGCCGGCGATCCGCTTGTTGATGGAGAAAGGCGCCAATCCGTCGATTTCCACCAACGACCATACCACACCGTTGATGGTTGCCGCCGGTATGGGAGCACCTTTGGCCGCGACCGAAGATACACTCACGGGTACAGACAAAGGCGATCCGCTCGACGCTATCAAGCTTTTTGTTCAGGCGGGGGCGGATGTGAATGCCGGAAATGATCTGGGATTCACGGCAATACACTATGCCGCGCAAACGGGGAGAGACCGTATCGTAGAGTTCCTCGCGGCTAAGGGCGCCAATCTCGACGTGAAAAACAAGGCCGGTAAGACTCCACTTGATTTGGCCATGGCTCCCGGTCCCCAAGGCCGCTATATGGAGATTGACGGCGTCTCCCAAACCAGCACGGCGGCACTCATTCGCAACCTGATGGCAAAGTAAGCAAGAGTAGGGAAGAAAACCCAATGTTCAATTCCCAATTCTCAATTCTTATCTGATGGGAATTGAGAATTGGGAATTGAACATTGGTTACTTCCGATCGGCCGTAAGCGCGCGATACATACCAACGACGTTTTGCGGGCGTTGCTGTTCGTAGAATTCCCAATCTTTGTACGAGTCCATCGTGACGCTCTTTTGTGCGTCCTCCACGGTTTGACCTCCCGCGATGGCCTTCGCAACTGCCGCCTTGAGTTCTTCGCGATAACGAATGTTTGCGGTTACATCGGACTTCTTACCGAGAGCGCCGTGACTACAGAGGAAATGCTCGAAATCCATCGCTTCGACCGCCTTGACCATCGGCGTTTCCACATCGCTGATCTGTCCGAAAGGGATTCGATGGACAGTGATCCAGTCCGAGGCGAAGAGAGCATTCGTGCCATCAACGAATCGAACCAGTGTGTTGTCATCCGCATGCGCGATGGGCCGTGAGATAACCTCTACGCGCTTTCCCCCAAGGTTGAGGTTAAGGCGATCGGTATAGGTGATGTCCGGCGCACGCACATTCGCAATTGGGCCGCGTGCAACTTCGGCACCGCTGAGAACGCCATTGTGATCCGCATCATAAAGATCGAATTGGGCTTTGATGTTGCCTTGCGCCTCGCTCTGTTCGATGAGGCCGTTGCCATTCGTATCTTGGGCCCGGACGTTTTGCGGGAGCGGTGTGTTTGCCGGAGGCATGGCGATGTTCTTAAGCATGCTCTCGTGCCCGATAAACCTGGCGGTGTCTGCATAGACGCCGCCTCCTGAGGCGTGATCCCAATGTGAATGGCTGTAGATGACGTATCTCACAGGAACATTGAACCGGCGCGCCAATTCAGCTTTGAGCCACATTGCCATTTCGGTGCCGATCGGTTCGACGAGAATGATGCCTTCGGTTGTCACCATGAATGCGGAAACGTAATCGTCCATCCGGGCATAGTAGACGTCACCTGTAAGCTTTCCGATCTCCTGACCTTTGTATTGTGTCTGTTGATACAGAGTGCGAGCCTGCGCCGAGACGTGCGGCGCGGCAGCAGCAGCAGCGAACATAAGACAGGTACAAACGAAAACTTCAAGGCGCCTTCTAATCATGGGTCCCCCGTGGTTGTTCTGATTACTCGGCCCGATAGTAGCAGATTGTTGGAACTCCGTTGCACTGCACAGCGTAATATTCGCATGCAAATGCTTAGTCAGATCTTTCGCCGATTAGTGTGGACCCCGATGTTTACCATCGTTGCGCTGCTGACGCTGGCGCTAGGTATCGGCGCAAACATAGCGATCTTCACCGTTGTGAACAGTGTCATCATCAAGCCGCTGGCCTATCCGGAACCGGAGGAGCTAGTCGGCGTTTGGCATGTAGCTCCGAATGTCACTTCGATCGGTGGCAATATTAATTGTTCGCCCACCATGTTGTTCACATATCGAGAGGAAAGCCGGACATTCGAAGAATTTGGCTTGTGGTCAAATGGCGGCGCCAGCGTCACGGGTCTGTCTGAGCCTGAACGGGTTCAGGCGTTATTTGTCACTTATGGGACGTTGCAGGCGCTCGGAATCCAGCCGGCGTTGGGTCGATGGTTTTCTCAATCGGACGATAGTCCGGGATCGCCTGAGACAGTCATCCTGACGTATGGCTATTGGCAGCGAAAATTTGGAGGCGATACGACGATTGTTGGGCGAACCGTCACTATAGACTCGCGGCCGCGAGGAGTGATCGGTGTAATGCCACAGAACTTCCGGTTCTTAAATTCGGCCGCCGAGCTCATATTGCCGCAGCGCTTCGAGCGCAACAAACTCTTCCTTGGCAATTTCAGCTACCAAGGGATCGCGCGCCTCAAACCGGGAGTAACGCTGCAGCAGGCAAACGCCGATGTTGCCCGGATGTTGCCGATCTGGTTACAGGCATGGCCCCCGCCGCCTGGGTTCGACCGTGCTCTATTTAACAATGCCGGCTTTGCACCGAAACTTCAGCCGCTTAAACAGGAAGTCGTCGGGGATATCGGTACGGTCCTGTGGGTTTTGATGGGCACAATTGGTTTAGTCTTGTTGATCGCGTGCGCCAATGTTGCAAACCTGCTGCTAGTCCGCGCCGAAGGCCGGCAGCAGGAATTGGCGATTCGCGCCGCACTGGGTGCCGGCTGGGGGAGACTCGCGCGCGAGATGCTTGTCGAGAGTGTCATATTGGGTGTTCTCGGTGGGGCATTGGGTGTGGGCTTGGCTTATGGCGGCTTGCGGCTGTTGGTGCTGATGGGGCCTGCAACTTTGCCGCGGCTTGGGGAGATTGGAATTGACCGAGTCGTGCTGGCGTTCAGCCTCGCGCTATCCCTGTTGACGGGTTTCGTGTTCGGTCTGATTCCCGTGCTGAAATACGCCGGTCCTGGTATTGCTGCTGCCCTTCGCGGAAGCGGTCGGACCGTCAGCCAGAGCCGCGAGCGACATCGGGCGCGCAATACGCTGGTTGTTGTCCAAATGGCTCTAGCGCTTGTTTTGTTGATAGGTGCCGGATTGATGATTCGCACCTTTCAGGCGCTGAGAAGCATCCAGCCCGGTTTTGCGCGGCCAGAAGAAGTGCAGATGTTGCGGATCTCGATTCCCGAAGGTCAAGTTCGCGAACCTCAACGTGTAATGCGTATGCAGAATGACATGTTGGACAAGTTAGCGGCCTTACCTGGCGTGACATCTGTGGCGTTCGCCAATTCTGCTCCGTTGGAAGGCTTTAATCCGAATGACCTTGTGTATGCCGAGGACAAGAACTACGCCGTCGGGCAAATCCCGCCGATCCGTCGATTCCGTTTCGTTACGCCCGGGTTCTTTCGAACGACCGGAACTCCGTTAGTTACTGGACGTGATTTCACATGGGCCGATCTTCACGAGATGCGGCACGTGGCAATCGTTTCCGAAAATCTTGCACGTGAGATGTGGGGCGATCCCGAGAGGGCTTTGGGAAAGCGGGTTCGAGAGGGCATGAAAGATCCCTGGCGCGAGATTGTGGGCGTTGTGGGGGACGTTTATGACAACGGCGTGCAGGAGAAGGCGCCAACGTTCGTGTACTGGCCCGCGATGACCGATCTGTTCTGGGGCGATGAGGTGCACGTCATGCGGGGCGGGGTGTTCTTGATTCGTACTCAACGAGCGGGCACGGAACAGTTCCTCAGCGAGGCGAAGCAAGCGATATGGTCGAGTAACGCGAACTTGCCTGTATTCCTCGTTCGGACGCTCAAAGATGTGTACGACCGATCCATGGCCCGCACGTCGTTCACACTTGTCATGCTTGGAATTGCCGGTGCAATGGCAGTGATTCTGGGATTGGTCGGGATTTACGGGGTTATCTCATACACCGTTTCACAGCGAACTCGTGAGGTTGGAATCCGGATGGCGTTAGGCGCGCAGACAGCCGAATTAACGCGCATGTTCGTGAGCCACGGACTGCTGCTCGCAGCCGTCGGGATCGTGATCGGGCTTGGAACCGCGATGATATTAACGCGCCTCATGAGGACACTTCTGTTCAAAACCAGCCCGCTCGACCCCGTGACGTACCTCGCCGTCGCTTCGGGACTGGTGTTGATCGCAATGCTAGCCAGCTATGTGCCGGCACGCCGCGCCACAACCGTAAATCCTGTCGAAGCGTTACGAGCAGAGTAGGGGAAATTTTGAAATTGGACGAATCCTGCATCCGACAATCCCCTCCTCACAGAGGAGGGGTGGCTGCGCCTGTAAGAAAATGTCGCGAAGCTACCGAAGCAGCGCAGACGGGGTGGTCGCTCACAACGCAAGGTTTCGGAATGCATTCCCGCAACGTAGCTTGTGAGCGACCACCCCGTCCGCTCCAACATAACGTGGCTTCGCACCATTTTCTTGATGTCGCGTCCACCCCTCCTCTGTGAGGAGGGGATTGTTGGATGCAGGATTCGTCCAATTTCAAATCTGTCTTCCACTACAGGTATCTCTCCCGCACAATCTTCAAATGATGCTGTTCGTGGCCCGCGATCTGAAAGGCTAGGCCGCGGACAGTGACGTGGAAGTTGTTAGCCAAACCGCCCCGACGCCATGCATCCTTCGGCAGATCTCGAAACAGAGCTATAGTCGATTCACGCACCGTGCGGTAGTCGGCGAGCAGCCGCGGTAAAGAGATCTCGTTGAAGTTACCAACCTTGACGTAATCATCCTGTTCATAGCCGGGCAGAGGAGTCGTATCGCCGCGCGAAAAACGCAATGCCCGATATGCAAAGACGCGCTCCGCATCAATGACATGTCCGATTACTTGCTTTATGGTCCATTTGCCCGGTGCGTACGAAAACTCCGACGCACGACGATCACCGAACGGCTTGAAGAACCGGGTAGTCTCCTCCAACTGGGAGTTAAGAGCGTGCAAAAGATCGTCGCCGGCGACCAGGTCTACATACATCTTTGCGTATGGCGGGTACTCCGATGGTTCCGGCCGGCCGGAGTCGCTGCGGATCCCCGCGTGCGGAATTCCATCGCCGATGACCGTTGTCCAAGGCCGCACACGCCATTCGCGGACCAGGCCATTCAAAACATATGGATCAGATTTGGCGAATGCTTCAGCCGCTCCTTGATCGCGAAAGACCAGCACCGCACCATCAACAGGATCCGCCAGCGCGCCTGCAAGTACCAGATCGCCGAGTTGGTGTGATTGCTCGAGTCTTTCGAGGTGACTACTTCGAAACGGCACGCGCTTTTCAACGTAACCGTCGACCGCGTCATAAAACAGGAGGTAATGCATAGTAGTGCAATCATACAAAAGGAATGCTTGCGTATAAACTAGGGATATGGATTCGAAAAGCTTGCCTCCCGGCACAATCATCAGTCCGGATGCGGAACGCGATCGGAGGCTGCCACCCCACCAGGTGCTTACGAAAAAATGGCCAGTATTGGATGCATCGGGAACACCGCACATCGATATGCGCGAGTGGCGATTCACGGCCGGCGGACTTGTCGAAATTGAGCTTTCGTATACCTGGGAAGAGTTTCAGAAGCTTCCGCGAGTAAATGTGTACGCCGATTTTCATTGCGTGACGCGTTGGTCGAAACTGGACAACCTGTGGGAAGGAGTGTCCACGCGTGAGGTTATCCAGCGAGCCGGCGTGAAGCCCCAGGCGAAGTTCGTTCTGTTATATGGTTACGATAGCGGATGGACAACGAACATGCCCTTGGAACACTTCGCCAATCCTGATGCATTGTTTGCCGACAGGCATGATGACAAGCCGATTTCTCCCGAGCACGGCGGCCCGCTACGCTTGATCGTTCCGCGGCTTTACGCCTGGAAGAGTGCGAAGTGGGTGAAGCGAGTCGAGTTTCTGGAAAAGGACCAAGCGGGGTATTGGGAAGAAGGTGGCTATCACATGGTCGGCGACCCATGGAAAGAGGAGCGCTATCGCTGATGCAGAATCGGATGTTCAAAGGCAGTGCGACGGACGCGCTCTGGTACAAGGATGCAATCATCTACGAAACACACGTCAAGGCGTTCTTCGACAGCAATCGTGACGGCATCGGTGACTTCCCGGGCCTGATCGATAAATTGGACTATCTTCAGGATCTCGGCGTGACGTGTCTTTGGTTGCTGCCTTTTTTCCCATCTCCGCTGCGCGATGACGGGTACGATATCGCCGACTACGAAAACGTCCACCCGAGTTATGGCACGCTCGAAGACTTTAAGAGACTTCTCACAGCGGCCCACGATCGTAACTTGCAAGTAATCATTGAGCTGGTCATCAACCACACATCGGACCGGCATCCATGGTTTCAAAGAGCACGCGAAGCCCCGCCCAATTCTCCAGAGCGAGACTTTTACGTGTGGAGCGACTCGGACAAGAAGTACAGCGACGTACGCATTATCTTCACGGATACCGAGAAATCGAATTGGACCTGGGATCCGGTTGCAAACGCGTATTATTGGCACCGCTTCTTTTCCCACCAACCGGACTTGAATTTCGATAACCCCGCTGTACTCGAGCATGTGATTCAGGCAATGAAGTTTTGGCTCGATATGGGTGTCGACGGAATGAGGCTGGATGCAATTCCTTACCTTGTCGAACGAGAGGGTACGAATTGTGAAAACCTGCCTGAGACGCACGCGGTCATCAAGGCCATTCGGAAGGAACTGGACCGCTATCCGAATCGCATGATGCTCGCGGAGGCCAATCAATGGCCAAGCGACGTCCGTCCGTATTTCGGGGATGGCGACGAATGCCACATGGCATTTCACTTTCCGGTCATGCCGCGAATCTTTATGGCGCTCCGGATGGAAGATCGCCAACCGATCACAGACATCATGGCCCAAACGCCCGAAATCCCGCCCAACTGCCAGTGGGGCATGTTCCTGCGAAATCATGATGAGCTGACGCTCGAGATGGTGACGGCAGACGAACGTGATTACATGTATCTCGCCTATAGTGCGGACCCAAAGATGAAGATCAATGTCGGCATCCGGAGACGGCTCGCGCCGCTGATGGATAACGACCGACGGCGTATCGAGTTGTTGAACAGTCTGCTGTTTTCATTCCCGGGCACACCGATTATTTACTACGGCGACGAGATAGGAATGGGAGACAACATCTATCTCGGCGATCGTAATGGCGTGCGAACTCCGATGCAGTGGAGTCCGGACCGCAATGCCGGCTTTTCTAAGACAGATCCCGCCCGGCTGTACACCCCTCTCATTATGGATCCTGTCTACGGCTATGAAGCGGTAAACGTCGAATCGCAGCAAAGCGATGCAAGTTCGCTCCTCCATTGGATGCGCAACATGATCGCTCTGCGAAAGCTCTTCAGAGTGTTCGGCCGCGGCACAATTGAATTTCTCGAACCGAAGAACCGCAAAGTGCTGGCGTATCTACGTCGTTACGAGAACGACCAGATTCTTTGTGTCGCGAATCTGTCTCGGTTTGCCCAGCCGGTAGAGTTGGACCTGTCCGCCATTGCCGGCATGAGGCCGGTGGAAATGTTCGGCTATTCTGAATTTCCAATTCTCGGAACGACTCCTTACCAGCTCAGTTTGAATCCATACGGTTTCTACTGGTTTGAGCTTCAGCGCTTCGCCGAACACATTGAATTGCGCTCAACGCTGCAGCCGGAAACAGTGATGGAGTTATCCGTAGGCGGTTGGAGAGATCTCTTTGAAAGCGAGACTGGAGAGCTTCTCGAAGCAGAGATTCTGCCCTTATTCCTAACAAGCCAGCCGTGGTTCCGCGGCAAGACGAAGCAGATCGATTCTGTGCGAATTCGCGACTGGACGGAATTTCGCGGCTACACTCCATTTCTGGCCCTTGCGTTATTGCGTGTTTGGTATGCCGATGGTACGTCGGAGATATACTCTCTCCCTCTAGCTATCAGTCTGACTGAAACTGGGTCTCCTGTCCTGGCCGATAAAACTCCTGAAAAAATACTGTGCCGCTTGCGATTGCCGCAAGGAGCCGCCGTCTTGTATGACGCACTTGCAGACGATCAAGCCTGTCAAACTCTGCTGGAGGCGATGAAGGCCGGCAAAGAATTCCAAACGCGGCGTGGTATTGTTCGCGCCCGTGCGGTGACCACGGTTAAGGATGACGCGGACCGTTCCGATTCCAGGATTGAACGCGCTGATGCGCCGGGGACCAGTACTGTTTCGTTCAACAGGCGGCTGATGTTGAAGTTGTACAGAACTTTGGAACCGGGGATCAATCTTGAAGCAGAGGCCGGCCATTTTCTTACGGAGGAGGCCGGATTCGACCGGATTCCCTCTCCTGCCGGCGATGTCGAGTACGTTCCCGCCGATGAGGAGGTCGAAGCGCTGGCAATTCTCCAATCCTCGATCGAAAACGAGGGTGATGCTTGGAACTGGGCGCTGGATGAGTTAGGGCGATATTACGAGAACTGCAGGCGATTTCGAGAGGAGGGCGACAAGGTCGCAATTCCCGAAGACGGGTTAGGCCTATCGCTCAACGCCGTAAATATGCTTGGTCGCTTTACTGCGGACCTTCATATCGCACTCGCATCATCGAGAATGAATTCCGCATTTGCGCCAGAACCGCTCGACTCCGAGTACCTGAAACAGATTTCGAACACCTGTCGAAACCGCATGGAAAGAGTTTTTGAGCTGTTTCGGGAAAATATGGCCGGCCAGTCAGAGGAGGTGACTGCCAATGCGCTGCGGCTGGTTAAGGGCAAGGAGGATCTGACCAAATGGCTCGATTCTTTCGAGGCGACTGAAATCCAAGGGTTCAAGATCCGAGTTCATGGAAACTACCATTTGGGAAACGTATCACGCGTCAAGAATGATTACGTCGTCACCAGTTTTGAGGGTGATGTTGAAGAGTCTTTATCCGAACGCCGAACGAAACACTCACCGCTTAAAGATGTCGCAGCAATGCTGCGCTCCTTCAGTTATGCAGCTCAGATCGCGCTTTTGCGTCGCAGTAATCGCAGGGCGGATGAGTTTCATAACCTGTTCGGGTTCGCTCGGCTATGGGAACTGCAGATGTCGAGTCTGTTCCTGAAGACGTACGGCGAGGCAATGGCTCAGAGCAACCTTTTGCCGGCCGATCTAACAAAGCTGATGGATGCTTTCATGCTGGACAGGGCGTTTCACGAGTTGGAATACGAAATGTTTAATCGTCCTCAGTGGGTCCAGGTTCCGCTTCAAGGTTTGTTGAGCATTTTGGAAGAACAATTGTTGCATACATCAAAGGTGCTGTAGCCCTTCGTCCTTGGTGTCTTCGCTCTGGTCCTGTTTTTCCCAGGTCCTGCTCACCATTTCTTTCGAGCCCAACCCTAATGCCAGCGCCAATGCCAGCACGATACCCCCAAACAAGATCGCGAAAGAAAGCGTGACGATCTGTCCGCCGATTTGTAACTGTTCAAGAGCCATGGCTGCCGTCAACACCATCACCATCCACTTGACTCCAAGGCTAATGAGTTTTGCCGACTGGATTCTCATGTTGACGGCGCTGATCAATACGCTGCGTGCCAAAAAACGAGCGGCAAATGTTCCGACCGCAAGCACGATGATGGCGGCGACGACGTGGGGAATGTACTCGAAGAGGCGGACAACGAGCATCGACGTTAGAGTAGCGTCGAGGGCGTTAACTCCCATCAGGATTCCGATCAAAATGATACCCCAGTTAACGAGGCGAATCGCCATAAGACTCGGGCTATGTTTTGGTGACCACTCCGCAATTTCTGGAAATCCCCACCGCGCTACCATTCCATCGAAATCAACGCTTCGCAGAAAACGGCGCAACGCCATTCGGACGATAACTGTCAGCATCACCGTAATCGCTATAATCACGATCAGTGCAAGCACTCCCGGCAGAAAGTTGGCGATGCCGGTCACAATGCGGTCTGACGCTTGCAGCACTAGCCCGTGGATTTGCTCCCACATATTGCCTCCTCAATAACGCCTGCGTTAATTCACAACTCACGGCATAAAACGATCCGGCCACCGCCAGCGTGAAATCAGATACGGTTTTTGCGCTTCATACGTTTTGCACAGATTTTCTATGCGCCCGGGAACCTGACGTGGCCGGACTTCGCGGACGCTTAAGATGAATGATGCGACCCACGCCAAATATATTGGCGTCAACGCGCCCATCAGATGCTCGCGCCCTATTGTTCGCAGACGATACGCCACCGCGAAGTCGTATATGATCCGAGTCCAGAGATCATCCGGAAAGAGAAAACGCTCGTCGGCCTGGCGGCTCAATTTTTTCAGTTCGAGCAAAGTTGCCGGCGGAAGAATCATTCCCCAGATTTCCTGAAGATTTGCAAAGCCGAGCCTGAATTTTTCGACCATTGGCTTGATATCGATTGTTGGGTTTTCGTGTTCTGCATCGAAACGAAGACCGAACGATGGGACCGGCTCCGAACCTCTGACGCGTTGCCAATGTTCCGCTGTCTGCTCTACCAATCCAAACAGCGAACCGGCTGTTTCGAACAGCACTGTGCTCAAATCCAGCGGTGGTTCTCGTCGGAATTGCGGCCGCGGGCCCAGTAGCGCCTGGCACAGTTTGAATCCGCCGTGTATTGCTTCCAGCGTGGTACATAGGTCGACTGCGTAACGCTCAATATCACGGCTCCAGGTGTTTTCGGAGAGACAGTGCCGAACGAAGGCGCTTGAGAAGCCGAAATCGTTGCCGATAGGCTGCCGAATCTGCCTCCCGAATAACGCCCGGACCATCGGATAGATGATTCCGTTGATCAACGTGGCTTCATATCTGTGCCGAAGATATTGAGGCGCGACGAAATCGAAACCGGATTCGACGATAGGTTGAACAAGGGACCCCATCCAGTCCGGAGTGAGGCTCTTGATCCCCGGTTCTATAATGCAACACGCCTTCACTCCCAAACGCTCGGCCGTCGAAAAAATCGTTTGGAAGGCGCTGTCACGCCCCGGTATAGCTTGCGACGAGACGGCGAGTCTGTGGATTGGGTACAAGGGATACAAAACCTGAATGAGGTTTTCCCAGCCGCCAAGTGCCTCTCTCGCGCGCTCGAGAGTGGAATCCTCGGACCCACCGTCCGCCAGCATAATGACTGTTTTGTATGTCGAAAACTGCAGCACACCATTGCGAGCGGCCCTTACGAGGGACCCGATGGTATCTGCATTGTTGTACGTCGGTATGGCTATGAGAATGTCAGCTGTGACGATTTCCTGCGTTTGTCCGCCGCTTTGAATGAGAATACCGGTTTCCGGCAATCGCTCAAGTCCCCCAGATAGAATGACGGATCTAAATCGACCCTACACCATTCTACTGATGAAAGGCGGTGACTCGAATCAAGGTATAGTGTCTTTTGAGATTTTTTCTCAGGTGTGAGGTCGCAGAGTAGTTCGCGCCTCCCGCTTCGAAGATCAGCAATCAGCACTCGCCGATCGCCAATTTGGATTATCCTTCTCAATTTCCCCTAAATCTCATCGACAGACTAGCACCTCCGTCAATGTCCAATTCCCAATTCCGAATTCTCATCGGATGGGAATTGAGAATTGGGAATTGAACATTGGCGGATTGCTATCCTTGGTCTGATACCGGCGACAGCCATACTCCGCATTGAAGCGGTCATAGGACATGCCTTTTGCCACGACAATCGGATTCTCGTCCAACAGAGAACGGCTCAAATCGGAACGCGTGAGCGTACCGCTCGACAGTTCGTACGTATACTTCGTCCTGTCCTTCGTTACGCTGATGGCCCTTTCGCCGTAAGGCTGGACGAGAATCTGGCATTCCTCGTAACCGCTGTGATCGACACCACGCAGAATAGGAGCGAAAGAATTGGTTCCGGTTCCTATCCTGAGCAAGTCGAGAACAGTAGATGGAATGTCCGCTTGTCCAATCATGGTGTCCGGCCGCGTGCCGATTCGCATCTCACCAGAACGCTGTTGGGGCGGCACATAAAGAATAGGTATGGAGAAGTTCTCGACACGTGACCCCTCCTCATTGAAGGTGCTGCCGTTAATCCCTACGGGCCATGAATGGTCTCCAAACACGAACAGGTGAGAGTTCTGCCCCGCGAACGCGTTGAACTCCATCCAAAACTGGTTCAGACACGCGTCCTGTTCGCCAAGCGAGTTCAAATAGCCCTCGATAAAATTCTGCGGGTTGGTAAAGAAGGCTGTTCGAGAGCCTATCCTGTCGGTAAATGGATGATGGTTGCGGCTGACGGCCACGTGTACGAACAGTCGTTTCGGATGTGGGTGCTGCTCCTTGAGGTATTTGAACACACGCGAAAAGAATGTGCATTCGTTGAAACCCCAAGTGGTCAGATGCTCTCGGAATCCTGTCAAACCTGTCTCATCGGACATGATCTCCGGGCCCAGCACATCGTCGAATCCCTTTTTTTGTGCGAAGTCCGCCAGGTTGTGAAACGTCGGATCGTAATAGCCATTGAAATACGTGGTAGAGAAGTGTTTTTTGCGTAGTAGCTCCGGAAGACACGGGTTCGTAATGGCGTCCGGTCGATAAGACAACGGAGCTCCGATATTGTTGGTAAGTCCGCACAGCACGGCTTCCGCTGAACGTCCCGTTTGGATCGTGTTGCCCCAAGCGAACGGGAACAGCACACCGTTCCGTGATAATTCCACGAGATTAGGAACGTAGATATCGCTGTACTTTCGCCCACCGACCACTGCTTTTCCAAGTGCGGCCACAGCATTAACACTCTCTAATTGGAGAAAGAAGACATTCTCTTCCGACGAGGCGTCAGGGAACAGTTCCAGGCGTTCGTAAACCGGCAAAACGAACGCTTGGTACCGTGCTGCGGTAAGAAGATTCGACGAACTCTGTCCAATGTAACTGCTGGAATCGGGAAGTAGGAAGAGGCAGCACGTCAGTGCGACAAACACAATGCCGGGCCGGATGGAAAAAGTCCAGATTTCAAGTCTTCCCATCCGGGCAATCAGCCAGCTTGAAACAAGCCAAACAGAGACTGTGAAAAGCAGTACTGGAATCGCTTTCCACCCAAGGATCGCGACCAGCGTGCTTGGCGCATCCCGCCACGAATGCAAGGCGAACATGGCATCAAACGGATGGCCCGTATAAAGACGATAGGCCATCAACGAATAGACCGCGGAGTAGTGAAGCCCAGCAGCGTTCGCCAGAAGCCTTTGCAGAAATCCCGAAGCATGCGCTTTACGCAAATGGGCGACGGCTGAAATAAACCAGGCGAAGATGTACAGATGATGCAGACCGACGGAAGCCACAGGCATTACGAAATGGTTCGAAGGCTTGAATAAAGCAGTGGGTAGGACCACCCAGAGTGCCAGACCAATTGCTATGAGACGGCGTCGTGTCACGTCAATCGAGAAAACCGTGAAGGTAACGTCGGGACAGATGCGCCGCAAGGCGATTCGTTTTGCTTGAATGGCGGATGCGTACATTTCTTGTTGCAACTGGCGGTGCGGGGCTTTTGTAGTGCGTTGCGGCGAGCTAGGCCTCCGCGAAGAGATTTGAAATTGGACGGTAGCGATGTCCGGCATATAAAAATACTTTGTATTTAATAGGATACATATACAAATCTAAATAAATACTTTATAGATAGGTATCACCTCGCGCTTGGATGGGGCTAGAATACGATGCACATACCCAGGACATTTATGACGAAGAACTATGCATTCGGTGTTTTGATGGTGACTCTTTCCGTTCTTGGTCCGTTTTCCGGAAACGCATTTACGCAGAATCCCGAGGCCGTATTCCAGATCCAATGTTCACAGTGCCACAGGACTGGTAACCAGGTCGGAGCCCCCTTGCCTGAAACCCTGCGGCAGATGCGTTGGCAGGCGGTCCTCGCGTCTCTTGAGACCGGAAAAATGAAAGGAATCGGCGACACGTTGAGCGCAACTGAACGTGAGAATGTCGCAAAATACATCGGAACATCCGATTCTCAAGCGATTCCGCCGGCGGCGAAATGTTCTGCTCCGCCAGAGCGCCGATCCGATGTTGATTGGAACGGCTGGTCGGACGCGGGCAATACGCGGTTTCAACCTACCCGCAAGGCAGGTATAACCAGCCAAACGACCCCGAGACTGAAGCTTAAGTGGGCGTTCGGATTTCCAGGTGTAACGACTGCATTCGGAACGCCCAGTGTGGTAGGTGGTAACGTTTTCGTGGGTGCGGCAGATGGCACGGTCTACTCTCTCGACGCAAACACGGGATGTATTTACTGGATGTACACGGCGGCTGCCGGTGTAAGAGTATCGCCGGCTATCGGAAATGGCGCAGCGTACTTTGGAGACCTTCGCGGGAACGTCTATGCGCTGAATACAACCACTGGTGAACTGCTTTGGAAAGTACGCGCTGACGAACACCCTCTCGCCGTCATTACAGGCTCACCGAAGCTTCAGGATGGACGGTTGTACGTTCCCGTTTCCGGACGGGATGAATCGATCGCTGCGACCAATCCTGCGTACGAGTGTTGCACCTTTCGAGGGAGCATTGTCGCAATCAACGCTGCGACGGGAGCGAGGATTTGGAGAACTTACATGGTTCGAGAGACTCCGGGGGCGACTGGGCAGAATAAAGCAGGCGCTAAAACGTGGGGACCATCCGGAGTCGCCGTTTGGTCCTCACCGACGCTCGACCTGCAAAGGAAGGTGGTTTACGCCGGGACCGGCGTGAACTATTCGAACCCGCCGACCGACATGAGTGACGCCATTGTGGCGTTGGATATGGATTCGGGCCGCGTCTTGTGGTCGAGACAGTTTACCGAGAGTGACAGCTACAATTTTGCATGCGTCGGACAAGATAAAACGAACTGCCCGAAGGATCCGTTTATCGATGCGGATCTCGGTAACTCCGGAATGCTGCGAGCAATCGGTGGGGATAAACGAGTTCTCGTCGCGAGCGACAAGTCCGGGATGGTGTACGGGCTCGACCCTGATCAACAAGGCAAGATTCTTTGGAAGCAAAAGATTGCTTCCGGAGGTGTTAACGGCGGAACGATGTGGGGTGGCGCCAGTGACGATCAAGGTATCGCGTATATCGGCGTTTCAGATTTTGCGGCCGATCGGCCCGAGGCCGGCGGCGGGCTTGTCGCATTGCGAATGACGACCGGCGAGAAGCTTTGGATGACCCCCGCTCCGAAACCCGAATGCATCAGCACTCCCGGTTGTAGCGCGGCCCAACCCGCGCCAGTGTCCGTCATTCCCGGTGTGGCGTTTCTCGGTTCCTGGGACGGACACATTCGAGCTTATGAAACCAAATCCGGAAAAATCATCTGGGACTTCAATACGGTTCGCGATTTTCAAACCGTAAACGGCATAAAGGCGCGCGGCGGATCGATCAATAGTATGGGCCCAGCCATTGCCGGGGGCATGTTGTACATCACGTCAGGCTATTCGGGCAATGCACTGCCCGGAAACGTTCTCCTCGCATTTTCGGTCGACGGTAAATAGATGACTCGATATTTCCTTTTGCCCCTTTCTGCTTTTTGTGTTCCGATTCCACTAACAACTAAGGAGACATCATGCCCAGCCGCAGGGATTTTTTGAAAAGTGTCGCGGGCGCGACATTTTCGCTTCAGGCTGCATCACCTTCCAAACGCCGTGAAGTTCTGGTTGGAAGACGGCGCGTGAAGGTGGTCGACATTCATGGACACTTCGTTGCGCCTGAAGAGTTGGATCTCGTGAAAGGTACAAACCTCGAACGAAATATCAGCAACAACCTGAACGGTCCGCTCGTTCTCGGTCCCGGACGTTTGCAGGTGCTGGACCAGCTTGGAATCGATGTGCAGGTCCTCAGCCATCAAGGTGGATGGTGGTATGAGGCGGATCGCGATCTTGCGGCGAAGATCATCAAAGTCCAAAACGAACAGCTTGCCGCGTGGTGCAGTGCACACCGAGACCGGTTTGTGGGCTTGGCTTCCGTCTCGCTGCAATATCCGGAAATGGCCGCAGAACAGTTGGAAGGAGCGATCAAGAAGCTGAACCTGCGTGGCGTTGGGATTGCCGGCCACGCCGGTGGTGAGGTCCCGTCGACGCCCAAGTACGATCCGTTCTGGGCAAAGGTACAGGAGCTTGGGGTTTTGGTCTTCGTGCACCCGGGCGGCGCCGACAACATCATCAAAGACGGTGCGTTGCGCGGAAGAGGTGACCTGGGCAATATCATAGGAAATCCGCTCGAGACGACATTCTTTCTGTCTCGCCTGATTTTCGACGGCACACTCGACCGATTTCCGAACGTGAAGATCTGCGGTGCCCACGCTGGAGGCTATCTGCCTTCCTATCTCGGCCGTACCGATGTTGCATGCGACGTGCGAGACAATGCGAATTGCGCGAACAAGAAACATCCCCGCGAATATTTCAGACAACAGATCCTCGTCGATTCCATGATTTTCAGTGAAGAAGGTCTGCGCCATCTTGTCGCGGAACTCGGCGTCAGCCAAATTGTTTATGGGACGGACACTCCATACAACTGGCCTTCTCCAGTTGACCTGATCTTGCAGGCCTCGTTTTTGAAGGACACGGAAAAGGAAGCGATTCTCGGCGGGAATCTAGTCCAGCTTCTTCGAATCACTTCGTAGGAGGAGTTATGCGAAAGCGTTGGATATTGGTCGGCCTTACTGTTGCGATAGTTTTCCTGGCTCTTGGTTTCGGAAATCGGCCCGGGCAAATTCAGGCACAGTCGCAGGCGAAGGGCGGCCAGGACATCTTCGGTGCTTATGAGATTGTGAAAGGATGGCCCAAAGATATCAGCACCATTCCCGGAAATGAGAAGTGGACATACGGCGCAGGTCAGAGTGTTTACGCAGAAAGCCCGAACCGGGTCTTCATGCTTTTTCGGGGTGAGTTGCCCAATATCCGCCGCCCTCAAAGCAAGCTGTTGACCGAGTTCGGTCCGAGCATTCAATTTCCAATAGGGCGGCTGCCGTGGCGCGACGCTACGGTCGCGTCGCTGCCCGGAGGTGGCGCGGCGGGATCGGAACCCGGTGCTCCTACCGACGGATGGAATGGCACGCTCGGGGTGGATGCAAAATGGGAGAACTGCATCGTCGTTGCGGACGCCAATGGAAACATCGTCGAACGTTGGACGCAGTGGGACAAGATTCTCCAGCGCCCGCATTTTGTCGCCATTAACCCCTATGATCCCGAGAAACACGTTTGGATCCTCGACGACCATATGCATGCCATCTATAAGTTCACACACGACGGAGAAAAACTGGTCCAGACGATCGGGACTCCAAAACAGAGTGGAGCGGACGGCACACACTTCAATCGACCGACGTTCCTGGCATGGCTCCCCGACAGCACGATGTTTGTATCTGACGGCTACAACGGAACGCGCGTTGTGAAATTCGATAAGAACGGTAAATTTCTTCTCGACTGGGGACAGAAAGGGAATCCGCCGAACGAGAAGCGGCCTGGATATATGAACAACGTGCATGGCATCGCTGTAGATCCCCTGACTCGTCGTGTTTTCGTAAACGATCGCGCCAATCATCGAATCCAGGTGTTCGACGAAAACGGTAAGTATCTTTACGAGTGGAGTCCGGGCGAAGAACCATCGGATATTCATCTGGTTTATATCGGTGCCGACCGCACTTTGTGGGCGTTTGATCGCGGAACTTCAAAGATGCTGAAGTATGATCTCGAGGGCAACTTCCTCTACTCATGGGGCGTTTGGGGCGATTTCCCTGGCGGCTTCTGGGGTGTACACGGGTTCAGCGTGGACCAGGAAGGGAACTTCTACGTCGCCGAAGTCGACAATGGACGAGTGCAGAAGTTCCGGCCGAAACAAGGCGCCAATCCGGCTCTTCTGGTTGGCAAGCCGGTTTACTCCGCCTGGAAATAAAAATGATGAAACTTACGGCAACAGCTGTTTTCGTGTTGCTCATCGCCTGGTTTGCAGGTGCGCAGACACCCGCGGCACGTCCCCGGACGGCGGAAGAAGTCTTCAAAAATGTGCAGGTCCTCAAAGGAGTTCCGGTTGATGAATTCATGAACACCATGGGGGTGTTCTCCGCTGCGTTGGGCATGTCCTGCGAGGACTGCCACGCGGCGAATGAC
>Ga0114129_10000203_pt1 | contig 66202 bp, 62 predicted proteins | sample RhiMetdeltSRZDD1_FD_80071 | JGI IMG/M metagenome (GOLD analysis project Ga0114129, IMG submission 80071) | Populus rhizosphere microbial communities from Tennessee, USA - Rhizosphere MetaG P. deltoides SRZDD1 (version 2) (version 2) | ecosystem: Host-associated > Plants > Roots > Rhizosphere >...
CACGATCCACTGGAAAGTTCGTGCCTGCCACGGCCCCAGAACCAAGGGGAAGGATGTCCACGCGCTTGAGTGACTCCTCCAACCGCTGCGAATCGCGGCTGAACATCTCTCGATACGCGAGGCAATATTGATCCCATCGAATGGGTTGCGCACGCCTCAGGTGCGTATACGCGGGAATGATCGCTTCAGAATATTTTGTGCCGCTTTCGGAGAGCGCAATTTGCAAGGCTTCAAGATCATCGAGGATCAGCCCGACCGCTTTCCTCACGAATAGTCGAAAATCCGTGGCGACCTGATCGTTGCGGCTGCGGCCTGTATGCAATTTGCCGGCAGGCAGTCCAATCTTGGAGGCGAGCGTCGCTTCTACAAACGTGTGAATGTCTTCGTACGGAGTTGCCTGGACTTGCTCGGGAGTGTATTCGGACAGAATTTGTTGGAGACCTTCGTCGATGGCCTTCCACTCCTCCTCTGTAAGCACGCCGCACCCAAGCAGCGAGCGTGCATGGGCCCGGCTGGCGCGAATGTCGACTTCAAGGAGGACAGCATCGGTACCGAGCGACCGGTTCATTTTTTCGAAGACCGGATCGCTCTCCTCCTCAAACCGTCCTTGCCATAGTTTCATATTGACTTACCATCAGCCGAGACCGTACGGCAGCAGGTAGGCCGAGAAGATTGATGAAGCCTTCGGCGTCATGATGATTGTAACTGCCGGTGTCGAACGAAGCGATATCTTGCCGGTAGAGGCTGAAAGGCGAAACGCGGCTCTTCACAGCCATCGTGCCTTTGTAGAGGCTCATCGTAACAGCCCCGGTCACGACTTCCTGTGTTTTCTCAAAAAATGCGTCGAGCGCTTCTCTCAAGGGGGTAAACCACTGACCCTCATAAACCATTTGCGCATAAGTGACGCTTAGAATGTCTTTGTGATAGCGAGTTTGTCGATCCAGTACTAGCGACTCCAACTCGCGATGTGCTGCTGTGATCAGCGTTCCTCCAGGAGTCTCATAGACGCCTCGGGACTTCATTCCGACAACACGATTCTCTACGCAGTCGGCGCGACCAATACCGTTTGTGCCGGCAATTTCATTGAGGTCTTCCAGCAGTTGCACGGGCGGTATGCGGTAACCGTTAAGCCCGACGGGAACACCGTGTACGAAGTCAATTGTGATCTCACTTTCCCCTTCAGGACACGAGCGGGGATCCAGAGTAAGCATGAACAGGTCTTCCGGTGGCGGTTGTGAGGGGTCTTCAAGAATGCCGCCTTCATGACTCATGTGCCAAATGTTGCTGTCCCGGCTGTAGATCTTGTCGGCCGTTGCCGTAATCGGGATGTTACGTTCTTTGGCGTACGCTATCGCATCGTGCCGGGACTGGATATTCCATTCGCGCCAGGGCGCGATGATCTTCAATTGAGGCGCGAAGGCTTTGTACGTGAGTTCGAAACGTACCTGATCGTTGCCTTTACCCGTACATCCATGCGCGACAGCGTCTGCTTCCTCTTGAATTGCAACTTCGACTTGTCGTTTTGCGAGAAGAGGCCGTGCGATCGATGTCCCCAGCAGATATTTGCCTTCGTACATCGCGCCGGATCTGACGAGAGGCCAGAGGTACTCAGTTACGAATTCGTGCCGAAGGTCCTCGACGTAGCACTTGGATGCGCCACTGCGGATAGCCTTTTCTTCCAACCCGTGGAGTTCATCATCCTGGCCGATGTTTCCGGCCATGGCAATGATTTCACAGCCATAGTTTTCCTTGAGCCAAGGAATGATGATCGACGTATCCAGGCCGCCCGAATACGCCAGAACGACCTTCTTCACCTTCTGATTCATAACCGTTCTCCACAACACTCACGAGAATTGCTTTTTCCACTGGCAACCGGTTGGCAGCCTGCTGAAAGACGACGGAACAATCGGATTCGATGACCGAATCAGTGACTTCTTGGCCGCGATGCGCCGGTAAGCAATGCATAAACAACGTCGGTTTGCCGGTTTTCGCCATCAATTTCTCGTTCACTTGGTAGGAACGGAAGATCTCGATGCGTTCTGCCAGTTCGTGCTCCTGACCCATGCTCGCCCAAACATCTGTGTAAACCGCATCCGCACCCCTGACGTCTGCGGGGTTCGTGGACCACTCGACCCCGGAGTCGTCGTACGGCCCAAAGCGCTCGGGGCAAATTGCCCGAAATCGTAAACCTGCGGTCGTACAAACATGCCACAGCGACCGGGAGGTGTTGTTCCAATCTCCGATGTAAACCAACTCTTTATCTGAAAGCATCGGCCAGACCTCGGACAACGTTAACAGGTCCGCCAGGACCTGGCACGGATGCTCCGTATCACTCAACCCATTGATGACGGGCACCGATGCGAACAAAGCGAGATCTTCCAGATCGTGGTGTGCGTATACGCGCGCGACGATGGCGTCCACCCAACAGGAAAGATTCCTTGCCAGATCTTGGATGGGCTCACGCTCTCCGAGGCGGCTCTCGGCAGACCCCAGCATCACGGGCCACCCGCCTAGCTGCCGAATTGCTATTTCAAAAGTCACCCGGGTTCGCAGCGACGGCTTTTCGAAAATCATGGCCACAGACTTTCCCTGCAATGCCTGCCCAAACATGGTTTTAGAGCGAAGCTCGCGAGAAAGACGTAGCAGTGCAAATAACTCAGTCCGGCTGAGCTGCTTCGCCGACAGAAAATCCGAGTGAGCTGCCACCGTAGATGCTGAATAGTTATTCATATAGACGAATAAGTATGCATCCACAATCTGGAGGGGTCAATGGCTTTGTTGTTATAATCTGCCCGCCATGAAGCGCCGTCGGCATAAAGCCATTCTCGATTTAATTCGCTCAGGCGAAATTGCGAGTCAAGAAGAGCTGCTTCTCGGCTTGAAGCAACGGAACATCGAGGTGTCTCAGTCAACGCTGTCGCGCGACATTCAAGAACTGCGGCTTGCGAAAACGGCGGGCGTATATACGGTGGTCGATTCGGACAATGCAAACAAGCCTGCCGACGAGTCTTACCGGCGCATCATTCGCGAATTCCTGGTGGATATCGATGTTGCGCAGAATATCGTTGTCGTGAAGACGGGGGCAGGCCACGCATCCACCGTGTCGCAGGCCCTGGACGAAACCGGCTGGCCCGAAGCAATAGGGACGATCGCTGGCGAAAACACTGTATTTATTGCCGTGCGTTCGGAGAGGGATGGGAAAAAACTAGAGCGTCGGATACGCGAACTACTGTAGCGGGATCATCACAAATTTCGAACAATTGGCGGATCGTTCTTCCGCTAAGCGGGTCTACAAAAGCCGCGGCGATTTCGGTTAAAGGCAGGAGAACGAATCGTCGCGCGGAAAAGCGCGGATGCGGTATCGCAAGACCTGGATTGCGGATGATTCGATTACCGTAAAATATAATGTCGATATCGATTGTGCGCGGACCCTTCGCTGTATCGCGCCTGCGATTGTTTTCTTCTTCGATTTGAAGGCAGATCCGAAGTAACTCAGTCGGTCCGAGGTCCGTACTAACCTGGAGTACCGTATTGAGAAACCACGGCTGATCGAGGACTTCCCGAGGCTCTGTTGAATATACCGAGGCGCTTCGCACGATTTCGATACCACGAGCGGCAAGCCCTCTGCCGGCCGCGCGAAGATACCCTTCGCGATCACCGAGATTTGAACCTAAAGCGAGATACACTGGCTCCATGAAAACTCACGTAACCGCAACACCCCTGCGGGATCTTGTTGTCATCGATATCGACTTTCCGCGCGACGAACGCGGGTTCTTTATCGAATCGTGGCACCGAAAAGACTTCGCCGACGCCGGACTATCCTTCGAATTTGTACAGGATTCACACTCCCGTTCCCGCGCTCGCGTAATTCGAGGGCTGCACTTTCAGGACATGCGCGCACCCATAGTAAAGCTTGTTCGATGTACCGTTGGTAAGATTATGGATGTAGCGGTCGATCTTCGCATCGGTTCTCCTACATTCGGCAAATGGTTCGGCATAGAGTTAAGCGCCGAGAATCAGACCCAGCTATTGATTCCAATTGGATTTGCACACGGGTTCGCAGCGTTATCGGATACCTGCGAAGTTCAATATAAACAGAGCGGATTTTATGAACCGGCTGCCGAGGGCGGGATTGCCTGGAACGATCCAGATCTGAACATCACCTGGCCGTTCACAGATCCCATTCTGTCGCAACGCGACCGGCAGCAATCCTCGTTGCGGCAATACCGAGAGAAGCCGGCGTTTAAGTAGAGTCACTCGACGACCTAGCCACGCGTGCTAGTTGCCGTCCTTTCTGAGTTTTCGGTACGCCTCGACGGCACGGTTATGCTCGGCAAGTGTTTCGGAAAAGGTATGCCGCGATTCTACCGTTCTCACGAAGAACAAATAATTGGTGGACGCGGGCTGAATAGCTGCCAGTAAAGAGGGATATCCAGGGTTGGCGATGGGTCCGGGCGGCAGCCCAGGATTTACATAAGTGTTATATGCAGATTGAAATCGCAGATCCGCCAGCGAGAGTGTGCCCCGATAACGATCGGCTTTCTCCAACGCATAAATGACTGTCGGATCGCACTGCAACAATATGTGGCGGTTCAGCCGGTTGAAGTAAACCGAAGCAATCAAGGGACGTTCGTCGGGCTGCGCCGCCTCGCTCTCAACTAGCGACGCCAAAATGACAGTGTCGTGCACGCTCAACGGCCATTTGTCACGCGGCAGCACCTCGTCCAGCTTGCCAAGCATTTGTTGGAATCGGGCAATCATGGTTTCAACCGCTTGCCGCGAGGTCGTATGGCGTCGGAACGAATATGTCTCCGGAAACAAATAGCCTTCTATGGAAGTGGCCTTGTCATCAAAATGCCGCACGATATCGATCGCGGCCGCGGTCGTCTTGGAAAAATCCTCAGCCGAACCGAAACCTTCTTCCTGCCATTTTTGGGCGATTGCAGCAGCAGTTAACCCCTCCGGTATGGTGAATTTGTGCAAGACCACAGAACCACTGGAAAGTTTCCCAATGACCTCCGGAATCGTCATTGGATGATCGAAGAGGTATTCACCCGCCTGCAGTTTGTTTCGAGACCCGCTGTACAGGATATAAAGGAGGGCAGCGTATCGATTAACGATCACTTTCTTCTGTTCCAGAAGGTTTACGACACCGCGCGCACTAACACCTCGAGGGACTTCAATGATTCCATCGCCTGGAACAGGAGCGCCCAGGGCGTGCCATTCGTACCGCAGATACGCCATAGCCGCAACGAGGATCACTAGCAAAACAGATAGACGCCACCATCTTTTCATGTCGTTCTCGCCGGGCGGCTGTCCAAGAAGTTCTGCAGAATAATCATGGCCGCCATTGTATCCACGTGCCGTCGCCGTTTGCGCCAGTTTAGACCCAGTTCTTCCAAATGTTGTTCCGCTTCAAAACTCGTAAGCCGTTCATCCCAATAGACTATCGGCAACTCCAATGCTTTCTGCAGCTCGGTCGCGAATCTCGTCACTTTTTGGGTTTGAGCACTCTCTTTCCCACTCATATATAAAGGTCGCCCGATCACGATCTGATGCACTTCGTTTTCCTCTGCCAAACGCCGCAGACGTTCGATATCGCCCTTGAGATCTTTTCGGGTGAGGGTTGGTCTGGCCTGAGCGGTTAACAACAATGCGTCGCTGATTGCGATGCCAATTCTCTTGTCTCCAACATCGAGGGCCATTACCCGCATTTTTTCATGATACCGGCCGGCCGGTTAGACGGGCTATAATGATTGGACATTTCGCTTTGGGAGGTTTCATTTGAATTCGAAGAGTAAGTACGGGATTCTGCTGATCTCTTCGGTCCTCGTCATATACGCCATCATTGGCGGCATGCTTGGCCGCGTCAGCGCACAGAACGGATCGTATCAGCAACTATCGATTTTCACTGAGGTCCTCAGCCGTATCCAAAGCGACTATGTCGATGATCCCAACGTGAAGGCGGCCGTCGATGGCGCTATTCGTGGACTAGTGGAAAGCGTTGAACCTTATGGTGGGTACCTTACTCCCAAGGATGTTGCTTTCTATAAAGACTATCAGGCGAATCCGCAAAAGGTGCCTGGAGTCGGTGTTGTCTTTGCCAAACCTGCGAGGTTGGGTTACCCGGTCGTCATTTCAGTGATTCCGGGAGGTTCCGGAAGCAAGGCCGGATTGGCGTCGGGTGACATCATCGAATCGATAGACGGCACGACCACTCGTGAACTTAACCTCGTCCAAGTGAATGCTATGCTCGCGATCCCCGCCGGAAAGTCCGCCGCTTTATCGGTTATCCGTAGCCGCAGGGCCGATCCGGAAGTCATCAACGTGAACAGGGAACTTGTCCCAGTTCCCCCTGTTGAAGCGAAAATCGTCGACAACAACATCGCCTATATCAAAGTTCCGTACCTGGCTCCAGGCAAAGCTCAGGAAACGAGAAAACAACTGGATGCTCTACTCAAGAAGGGAGCTACTAACGTTATTCTCGATCTTCGCTACACGGCGGGCGGAGACGACAAGGAAGCCCTTGAAATCGCGAATCTCTTCATTGAGTCCGGACCGCTGGCTTACTTGGGTTCATCGAATTCATCGCAGCAAACACAGAAACGACCCAAAGAGGCACTTAATGCTGACCCGAAACAAGTTCTCACGAAGTCACCACTCGCGGTCATTGTGAATCAGGGAACGGCCGGTGCCGCAGAACTGATCGCCGGCGCGGTCGCGGACAATCATCGCGGAGAACTGGTAGGCGTAAAGACGTTCGGTATCGGATCCGTCCAGAAGCTCATTCCGCTTGACGATGGCTACGGTTTGTTGATTTCGACAGCTAAGTACTTTACGCCCTCCGGTCGGGAGATTCAGGATACAGAACCTCAGGATTCCGGCATTAAGCCGACGGTGGAAATCCGTCAGACGCAAGAAGAAAACCTGGATCTGAGCGATGATCAGCTCGAGGTACAACCACCGCCGAAAGAACCGCCAAAAGATGAGGACCGGCAACTGAACAAGGCTATCGAAATCCTCAAAGACCCGAGCAAGATTTCGGCAGCGAAGAAGGCCGCATAGTTAATCTGCCGCCGAAAGCGGCAGCGATCTAGTTCAAGTGATCGTACAGTTCAATGGCGTCTCGAAGTCGTTCGGTTCACAGAACGTCCTGCGAGATGTTTCATTTCAAATAAACCCATCGGAAAAAATTGGTTTGATCGGCGCAAATGGCGCCGGCAAGACGACTGTTCTCAAGCTCATTGACCGCGTCTACGAGCCCGACACTGGCCTAATAACCCGCAAGTCTGGTCTGCAAATTGGGACGCTCGATCAGATCCCCGACTTCCAGCGAGAAACGTCCGTTCTTGAAGAGGCCCTCCGCTCAGCGGACTACTTGACGAGCCTTGAAGTGGAAATGCGGGAATTGGAACACACGATTGCACTCGAAAGTACACCGGCCGTTCTGGATCGGTATTCGATTCTTCAACACGAATTTGAAGTGAAGGGTGGCTATAGTTATCGTGCGAGGACGGAGGCCGCACTGCTTGGTGTCGGATTCGCTAAAGAGGCCTTGGGCCGGCAGAGCCACAATCTCTCCGGTGGAGAAAAGAATCGGTTGGCGTTGGCCAAGTTGCTACTCTCCAATTCAGAATTGTTGCTACTCGATGAACCCACGAATCACCTCGATATCCGATCTATCGAATGGCTTGAACGATTCTTAAAAGAAACGGACAAAACGCTTGTCGTGGTTTCCCACGACAGATTTTTCTTGGATCGAGTCGTGAATCGCATTTTCGAAGTCATCGACACAACGCTTCACGACTACCATGGCAGCTACTCCGCCTATCTCGAGCAGCGTTCGGAGCGCCTCGCGCGCCAGGAGAAGGAGTGGCAACACCAAAGTGATTGGATTGCGCAGCAGGAAGACTATATCCGCCGGAACATAGCGGGACAGAAAACAAAACAAGCACAATCGCGGCGCAAGCTGCTCGCTCGCGTCAAACCCCTGGAGAAGCCGCGCGCCACTCATCCAGGCGTGAAGTTCAAATTCATGCCAGTCGAGCGCAGCGCACGCCACGTGTTGGCGGCGCGGGATCTGGCAATAGGATATGGATCGACGCCATTGGTCCAGTCCGTCCGATTCGAAATTCAGCGCGGCGAGCGCTGGGCCATTCTCGGTACGAATGGATCCGGTAAAACGACGCTGCTGCGGACCCTGATTGGTGCGCGCACACCGCTCGATGGTGAGCTGGAATGGACCGAATCGCTAGAGGTCGGCTATTACGACCAGCAACTGCAAGACCTGAATGTTCAGGCTACAGTGCTCGACGAAATCCGGGAGTTGGACCTGACGGCCACAGACGGCGAACTGCGCTCTTATCTCGCACAGTTTCTGTTCAGCGGTGACGACGTTTTCAAAAACGTGAGTCAGCTTAGCGGCGGTGAAAAGTCACGACTGATGCTGGCTAGAATTATCTATGCCGGCCCCCAGTTGCTCGCGCTGGACGAACCGACGAATCATTTGGATATCCGCTCACGCGAAGCACTCGAATCGGCACTTTGTGAGTATCCGGGAACTATCCTTTTCGTCACACACGACCGCTATCTGGTACAAAAGATCGCGACTCATCTTATTTACATCGAGAACGGCGCCGCCCACGTTTTTGATAGGCTCAGTGCCTTTGAGGAGTGGTTGGAGCAAGATGCCGGACAGCCCAAGAGCGGGCCGCCGGAGTCGCGGCCAGGCTTACTTCCATCCGAAACCGAAGCCCGACGTGGCACATTGTCGAAAAACAAGCGAGAGCAACTGGAAAAAGAGGTTGCACAGCTAGAGAAAAAGATCGCCTCGGTTGAAACAGAGATCGCCGACCTGGAGCTCGGGTTTCAGAATCCCGCAACGGGAACCGATTGGGAAACAACGCACAAGCGGTATGCCGAGCTTAAGCTGATCTTGGAACATTTGTATCAGGATCTGGCCAGACGCTGGGAATTGATGGGGTAAATACGCTAAGATTGAGGGTTCTCGTCGCGTTGAATTTCGCGACCAGGCATCAGGCATGATTGAGAGTATCAATGTCCGCGGGGCGCGCCAGCACAATCTGAAGAGCGTCGATGTTCAAATCCCCCGTAACAAATTGACGGTAATCACAGGCCTCAGCGGCTCGGGGAAGTCGAGCCTGGCGTTCGACACCATCTACGCGGAAGGGCAGCGGCGGTATGTTGAGTCCCTTTCCGCATATGCTCGCCAATTCCTCGATCGACTAGAACCTCCAGACGTGGATTCTATCGAAGGCCTTTCACCCGCGATTTCGATTGAACAAAAAACCGCGACGCGAAGTCCTCGATCTACCGTCGGAACAGTGACTGAAATCTACGACTACCTCCGTCTCCTGTTTTCTTCGATCGGCATCCCGCATTGCTATCAGTGCGGAAAACCCATTTCAAAACAAACGCCGGACCAAATTGTTCGCCATCTCAAGGCGTTGCCCGAAGGCGAGCGCGTCATGATCCTGGCGCCGATCGTCCGGGGCCGGAAGGGTGAATTCAAGAAGCAACTGCAAGCGTTGGCGAAGACCGGTTACGTCCGCGGGCGCATCGATGGGGTGCTCCACAATCTGGATGAGCCGATTGAGTTGGACAAAAGGAAAAACCACTCGATTGAAGTTGTTGTAGATCGGCTCATGATCAAAAAAGACATCGAGAAACGTCTCGAGGCTTCGATTGAGCAGGCTATCAAACTGGCTAAAGGTATCGTGCTCATTGCAGTCGTCGATGGCGAGGAGCGGTTGTACTCGGAGAAGATGGCGTGCGTGGATTGCGGTGTGAGTATTCCTGCAATCGAACCGCGCACATTTTCATTCAACAGTATCTATGGTGCCTGCGAAGTCTGCAACGGCCTCGGAATGAAATATGACTTCGATCCGGCACGGATCGTGACTGATCCCTCGCGGCCTTTATTGAACGGCGCCCTTGGTCTTTCCGACGGTTGGTGTGACGAGGAGTTCGAACTACAGATGCAGAAGATTGCCTCGCATCTGTCCGCGGATTTGGCCGTCCCATTCGACCAGTTATCGCCTAAGGTTCAGAATGCGATTTTCTACGGGATCAAAGAACGAGGAAAGCGGCTAGAAGGCATCATCGACCTTCTCAACAACTACTATGGCCAGGATGGATTGGCTAATGATGACTTGGCCGATATCATGGTTACAAAACCCTGTGCAGCGTGTCATGGCGCACGGCTGCGGCCGGAGAGCCTTGCCGTTAAAGTCTCGGGGCGGGCGGTATCTGAAATCGTTTCGTGGCCGATCACGGAGTGCTTACGCTTTTTTACCACGATCAAGCTCAGTCCGCGGGAAGACGCGATTGCGGGACGCATTATTCGTGAAATCCGCGACAGGCTCGAATTTCTCGATGCCGTGGGCCTCAATTACCTGAGCCTTGACCGAGCCGCAAATACTTTGTCGGGAGGTGAAAGCCAGCGCATTCGTTTGGCGACTCAAATCGGATCGAAGCTCCGTGGAGTGTTGTACGTGTTGGACGAACCATCGATCGGCCTTCATCACAAAGACAATGCGAAGCTGCTTTCAACGCTTGAGGAATTGCGCGATCTTGGTAACACCGTTATCGTTGTCGAACATGATGAGGAAACGATACGGCGTGCGGACTACGTTATCGATTTAGGACCTGGCGCTGGGACCGAAGGCGGCCACCTGGTTGCCGCAGGCACACCCTCAGACATCGCGCAGACAGATCGCAGTTTGACCGGCCGTTACTTGTCGGGTAGAAGTGAAATTCCTGTCCCGCATAAGCGCCGGTCTGCGAATGGAAAGGCTATCGTTGTGCGAGGCGCAACAGAACACAACCTGCAAGGTATCGACGTGTCGTTTCCCCTCGGATTGATGACAGTCGTTACCGGTGTATCGGGTTCAGGTAAATCGACGCTTGTTAACGAGATCCTCTACAAGACACTTGCGAAACACGTCTATCGGGCCTTGGACGAACCCGGAGCGCACAAAGCGATCGACGGTTTGGCCTTCATCGACAAGGTGATTGAGATTGATCAATCGCCAATCGGAAGAACACCTCGTTCGAATCCAGCGACCTACACCGGAGTATTTACACCGATCCGTGAGTTGTACGCCATGCTGCCCGAATCCCGTGCGCGCGGCTATAAGGCCGGCCGATTCAGTTTTAATGTAAAGGGTGGCCGATGCGAGGCGTGCCAAGGTGATGGACTACGCAAGATCGAAATGAGCTTCCTGCCGAACGTGTACGTGGACTGTGAAGTCTGCCGCGGAAAACGTTACAACAGCGAAACTCTTTCCATTCAGTATAAAGGCCTTTCGATCGCCGACTTGCTCAATTCAACGGTCGCGGATGCACTGAATGTGCTAGGCAGTATTCCGCAGATCCAATCCAAATTGCAGACGCTTGTCGATGTGGGTCTGGGATATATCGGCCTGGGACAGTCCGCCACGACGCTGTCGGGGGGCGAAGCCCAGCGAATCAAACTGGCCAAGGAGTTGAGCCGGAGAGCGACGGGTAAGACCCTTTACATCTTAGATGAGCCGACGACCGGGCTGCACTTCGAGGACGTCAAGAAATTGCTCGATGTGTTGTGCCGATTGACGGACCTCGGGAATACCGTGATTATTATCGAGCATCATCTCGATGTAATTAAGACGGCTGATTGGATCATCGACCTGGGTCCCGACGGTGGGGTTCAGGGCGGACGCGTGATGGCCACGGGAACACCCGAAGATGTTGCTGCTGCAGCCAAGAAGTCGTACACTGGGCGAGCCCTCGCGCAGGTTCTCGCGAAGCCCCGATCCGCGGCTTTGAAACTTGCCGGCGAACCGAAACCACTTTAACCTCATCTATTCGCAATGAAACAGGCGCCTCAATTTATTGATGAAACGGTCGCCGAAAGTCTCCGCGTTAAATCTCTGTTTTTTGAAGCGAACAAACTGCGTATCGCAGAGACTGCAGAAACCATTGCTCACGGGCTGAAAAATGGACACAAGATTCTGCTGTTCGGTAACGGAGGCAGTGCCGCGGATGCCCAACATATCGCCGCCGAATTCGTCGGACGATTCGGTCCGGACAGAACAGCTCTTCCTGCGATTTCACTTTCAACCGATACATCTATTCTGACGGCGCTCAGCAACGATTACGGCTACGCACAGGTTTTCGCAAGACAGATCGCAGCATTAGGTCAGGCAGGCGATAGCGCGATCGGCATTTCCACAAGCGGCAATTCGCCTAGTGTCCTCGTTGCATTAGAAATGGCCAAGTCGAAAGGTCTCTTTACTATCGGTTTTACCGGTGAAACGGGTGGCAAAATGGGCGATTGCACGGAGGTGTTGTTTCGGGTTCCCAGCCGGAGCACATCCAGAATCCAGGAAACGCATAATTTGCTGGGGCACATCCTCTGCGAACTTATCGACCGCCATTTGTTTCCCGAAATCTATACCTCCGATTAATGGACTCCACATATCCAATCAAGCCGCTCTCCTTTGACAGCGTTTCGACTTACGCGCTGGATTCTCGAAAAAGCAAGGTCCACGTGGGAATTTTCGGAAAGCCGATTGATGGATCCGAGAACATTCTTGGGTTCATTTCGAAACTCCCGCACATTCTCGCGGGTGATAGTCTACGTCAGTTGATCCGTGCTCTCCTTTTTGCACGATCATCTCAAAAGCCGATCATTTGGGGCTTGGGTGGACATGTCGTCAAAGTGGGCCTGGGCCCCGTCATCAATGATTTGATGGAAAGTGGCTTTATCACGGGAATCGCGATGAACGGCTCCGCGGCAATTCACGATTTTGAGGTTGCGCTCCACGGTGCAACTTCAGAGGAAGTCGATGAACAAGTAGGTGATGGCCGCTTTGGAATGGCTCGTGCGACCGGTGAATACGTGAACGCTGCTATCGACGCGTCCTCGGCTGCAGGGATAGGAATCGGTGAAGGATTAGGCCGATTTATTGTGCTCGGGCTCGATCAGTCTGTTTCTTTTCCGCACAAACCCGCGAGCATCTTGGCCGCAGCATACAGCAACCGCATTCCTGTAACCGTGCACGTCGCAATCGGAACGGACATCATTCACGCCCACCCGCAGGCCTCCGGCAGCGCGATCGGAGAAGCGACACATTACGATTTCCGGCTTTTCTGCAGCATGACCAGGGAGCTCGATGGTGGCGGGGTTTATCTGAATGTCGGTTCGGCAGTTGTCCTTCCGGAAGTATTTTTAAAGGCCGTGTCTGTTGTGCGCAACCTGGGACATCGCCTCGAGGAGTTCACAACAGCAAACTTGGACTTCATCCAACATTACCGCCCCACTCAAAACGTGCTCAAACGGCCAACACAGCATTCCGGGCAGGCAATCGCGTTAACGGGCCATCATGAGATTATGATTCCCCTTATTGCCGCTGCCTTGAAAGGTTCTCTCGAAAAGTGATCTCTTCATTGCCCAATGCGGAATTACCTCACGAAACACCCGCGGCACGACGCCCGTGGACGCTGGCGGATCTGATCGTATTCGGCGTTTTTTTCGCTGTGACCGTGTTTCTGCTACCCGTGGGCGCAGTGCGCGTTTGGCACATATTCAATCCTGAAGTGCGTTTGTCGCAACTGACGGCAACCGATCAGGTACTACTGCAAGGTGTAATGGACCTTGTGATCGTCGGTTTCATTGCGTTCCTGGTTCGTGTCGTTCACGGCGAATCGATCCTTCAGACTATCCATTGGTTCAAGAATCACCAATTCCGCACAGGCTTCCTAGTATCGCTCGGCGCGGCTCTTGCAATTTCAGTTTTGATCGTTTCCGCGTTCTTTCCACCACACGAACCACCGCCCATCGAGCGCCTGCTAACTTCAACCCGCGCCATGTGGACTTTCGCGCTTTTTGGAGTGGGTGTGGCTCCTTTGTTTGAAGAAATTATCTTTCGGGGATTTCTTTTTAAGGTGCTGTTCGACGTTCGCGGACCGGACGCAGCGGTCGTGGTCACTGCGATTCTTTTTGCACTACTTCATTTGCCCCAACTGTGGGGCAGTTGGGCAGGCGTCGCGCTAATCTTTGTCGTAGGTTATATTCTCTCGTTCATCCGCCAGCGGTCGAATTCGCTGATTCCTTCTTTCATCATCCACACTTCCTATAACGCCATGCTTTTCGGGGTCTTCCTCCTGAGCTCCGTGGTGCAAAAAGGAAGCACTAGTTAAGGTACCGCTCGTATAGAGTCGTGCGTTGCCGCGGAATGAAGCCGGCATCTTGAATCACACGGCGCAACTCACCGTCATTGGCTCGGTTTCGCGCGCCCGCAGCACTGATAACATTTTCTTCAATCATGATGCTGCCCATATCGTTCACGCCGAATCGCAGTCCCACTTGCCCGATTTTCAAGCCGACAGTTAACCAAGACACCTGCACGTTAGGAATGTTGTCCAAATAAATACGGCTTAGAGACAGTAATCGCAGGTATTCGGCAGCGCTGACTTCCGGCAGGTTCCGGAGGCCGAGTTCCGTATTTTCCGCTTGGAATGTCCATGGTATGAAGGCGGTGAATCCTCCGGTTTCGTCTTGCAGATCGCGCAGACGCTGGAGGTGCCGAACGCGATGCGCGATCGTTTCTCCGACGCCGATCATCATCGTGCCGGTGGTTCGAAGTCCCAGCCGGTGGGCTTCGCGGTGAACCATCAGCCATTCATCCGTCTTGCATTTCAAGGGACTGATCATGTTGCGGATTTCATCGTCGAGAATCTCCCCGCCTCCTCCGGGCATCGAATCGAGTCCAGCAGCTCTCAACCTGTCAAAGACTTGAGACACACTCAATCGGGAAACACGAGCAATATTCAAAATCTCGGGCGGAGAGAAACAATGACAGTGAATTTTGAATCGCTCTTTGATGCCCGACAGCAGTCGCTCGTAGTAATCGATCTTCAAATCAGGATGTACGCCCCCTTGCATGAGAATTCCCGTTCCTCCAAGTGTGAGCGTCTCTTCGATTTTTTTGTAGATAACGTGGTCTGGCAGAACGTAAGCCTCAGAATCACCTTTCACTCTATAAAAAGCGCAAAAGGTGCAGAATTCCTTGCAGACGTTCGTGTAATTGATATTCCGGTCAATGATGTAGCTGATGACGTTATCCGGATGCAAACGCTGCCGGATGCGATCTGCGCATTCAGCGAGCTCAAGGAGATCCGCCTGTTCAAACAAGCGCATTGCCTCTTCTGGTGTAACCCTCGTACCCTGAACGGCAGTTTCCAATATCGTCTTTATACTTCTCATATGAATTGCAGACTCCGAACGGACTTTATTGCACCTACTCGGGCAGCTTTTTCATAAAACAATTGCAGCGCATCCACGCAGGATTGGTCCATGTAGTAGTGCACGTTTTTTTCAAGATACGCAGTCAGGAATTCTTTTTTGATCTGAAGCAGTTCGCTGTACTTCTCCGAAATAGCGGGAATATTTGCTACTCCAAAATCACGCGACGCCTTGAGAGTATCCACGATACCGGCCTCTTTAAAACCGGAGCGCACGGCCCAAAATGCAAAAACGAACGGCAATCCCGTAAGGAAGCGCCATCGCTCGGTCAAATCGAACACCTCCAGAGGTTCCGCCCCGTAGCGTAATAATGGTTTCTGTCGTTCGAGATTGGGCAGATCGTTTTCTACCATAAACTTTAGCGCGTTATCCCCTATTAACAATGCCGCATCGTTCTGCGCCAACATGCTCCGCAGATTCGGCTCAGCGGGCCGGAAGTCCGGGCGTGTGTGATAAAACTCGTGAAAAATGATCTTCGTCAACGCAACGGACGTGCGCGACCCATTGTCGCAGGCGACCGTCTTCACCTTCCATAACGGCATGACGCTCACCAGAATGACGCTCCGCACGTAGTACAGCGAAGCGACAGCAGGCCCCGGCACAATGCGCGAACCCTTGATTCGCTGAAATTCTATCGATGGGATCAGACCTATATCCACACTGCCCCGCGACAATTGCTCCGCGCACTCGGCAGGCGTACTTAGGACAGGATCAAACGATTCCTTTTGGGAACCTTGAAGGATTCCCCACGCGAGAGGGACGGCATTGAGGTATTTGACGATGGAAATTTTGTTTTTTGGCATGTTTCCGGTGCGTTATTCGAACGCCGGAAACATTCTATTACGTGATATCGAACTCGCGGAACATGTACTGATAAAACGGGTCGTTGATATAAACCTTCACCCAATTCAGACCCACAACACATTGTTCGAATTGTGCCGAGAGCTTTCGGTAGACAATCGTCGAACGCGGTGAGACAGAGTCCATTTCGGCGACGATTGTATAAGATCGCCGTCCCGTCTCCGCATAGTAGTCCGGGCTCACGGTTCGGTGACCGTAACTCAAACTTTCAGGAAAAAGTCCAAGGTTGAACAATGTGAGATCGCCAACGTGTTTATAGTAATCGCGACGGACGGACGGTGACTTCTCATTACTTGCCTGCGTGAGCATGTCGAACAGATATTGCACGTGGTGTCCCGCATCGTCTTTGATCCTATACATATTTTCCATTTGCACGAATTCTGTCAGCAGGTTAGTGATGTATTGGATTGTGTCTGCATCATGCAAATTGAGTTGTCCCATGCCGCGCTCGGTGAGTTCATGAAAAAGCTCTCGAATCGGATGTTCACGCGGAATATCATGCCGTGTTTTATCTATCATGTACCGTTTCCTTTGGTAACATAGACGACCCGTGCGTCCCGATGTTTAGACACTCATGCGAATAGCCGTCGTTGGCGCAGGCCCCGCCGGAACATGGGCATCAATACTTCTCGCCCAGAGGGGGCACTCTGTGACCCTCTTTGACCCCCAAGCGCCGTGGGAGAAGCCATGCGGAGGTGGGGTCACGGCCAAAGCTTTGTCAAGCTTTGGGGTTTTCGAGTCAGACCTGCCACGAAATAACATTGAACAAATCACCATCTACTTTGGTGACACCCGTTCCGTTTCGGTGACGCCCCGAGAACCCATAGCCGTCGTCTCCCGGCGGGAACTGGGACGGTATCTGCTCCAAGAGGCCGAGAAATCAGGCGTTTGTATTCTCAGAACGCGCGTCAACCAAATCGAGCGCTCTTCTAAGGAGTGGCGAATTGCCGCCCGTGATACGGTCCTGCAATCAGATTTCCTAATTGGTGCAGATGGCGCTACGAGCCTGGTTCGCCGGACGGTTGCAACTGGATTAGCTGCGAATGATCTATCCGTAACACTCGGATACTTCATCCCGGGTAACTTTCCGGCGCAAATGAAGGTTTACTTCCTGCCGGCGTTCGAAGGTTATATCTGGTCGTTTCCACGTCCCACGCACACGTCATATGGCCTGATTACACGCGGTGAACCCGGTTGGACCGCACGTGCCAAAGTGCTCCTGTCAAACTTCATCGTGGCAGACTTGGGTGCCGAGGTTATGGATCACGCGGAATTCTACAGTGCGCCCGTACCCTGTTTGGGTCCAAAGGCCTGGAAGAATAATCGGATCGCAGGAGAAGGATGGGCTTTGGTTGGGGATGCCGCCGGACTCGTGGACCCGATTACGGGTGAAGGCATATATTACGCATTCCGGTCCGCCAAGATCCTGGCTGAAACGATCGAGCGGCCTGCCGAGTACGCTCATAAACTCAACAACGAAGTGGTCCCGGAACTCGAACGAGCCTCGAAAATGTATAAACGGTTTTATCGAGGGCGGTTTTTCGGGGGCGATTTCCGGAAACGAACCGTACAGCTATCCGAGCGGAGCAGGACGCTTAGGGGAATCCTGGGCGATCTGATCGCAGGAAACCAAAGCTACTTAAACCTGAAGAAGAAACTCGTTTTCTCAATACCGTCCATCGCAGTCGATTTGGTCACCGGGCGATAGAGATTTCGACGGTTAATGAACCGTTGGGCTTTCTTCGTCGCCGTTCTTAGCTTCGGGCTCGATCAATGTCGCGGCCGTGACTTTATCGTCTTCATCCAGGTTAATCAGCCTGACGCCTTGCGTTGCACGCCCGACCGCACGGATATCTTGAGACCGTACTCGGATCAGTTTGCCATTGGCCGTCATCACCAAGATGTCGGCGTCCTGTACGCGCATGATGGAGACCACCTTCCCGTTTTTCGCCGTGGTCTTCACATTGATGACACCCTTTCCGCCTCGGCCCTGGGTTCGGTATTCTTCGACAGCCGTCCGCTTGCCGAAACCACCTTCCGTTACGGAGAGCACCATGTCGTTCTCGTTTGTTGAAGCAATCATGCTGACGACGTAGTCGCCTTCTTCAAGCCGAATACCGATTACGCCGTATGCCTGACGGCCCATCTCGCGGACATCTTCATGAAGGAACCGAATGCACATGCCATCATGCGTACCGATCAGCACAGTTTCATTTGCCGATACAATTTCTGCCGCAATGAGCTCATCGTCCTCGGGAACCCCCATCGCCATAATGCCGCGCTGAGAAGGGTTACTGAACGCTTCTAACGAGGTCTTTTTCACCGTGCCGTTACGCGTCGCCATCAACACAGAAACATTGGGATCAAAGTCCTTTACCGAGAGCAACGCGCGCACTTTTTCTTCCGGCGAAAGATTGGCCAGATTAACAATCGCCTTACCTCTGCCCGCACTCCCGACATCGGGAATCTCGTAGACCTTGAGCCAATACAACCGTCCTCGGTCGGTAAATACAAGCACGTAGCTGTGAGTGTTGGCGACAAAGACGTTTGTTACGGGATCTTCATCTTTTGTCCTCATCCCGATTCGGCCTTTGCCACCACGGCCCTGGTTACGATAGACGGATAGCGGAGTGCGTTTGACGTAACCGCTATGCGTGACGGTGATCACTGCGTCTTCTTCGGCGATGAGATCTTCGAGACGGATTTCTGCCTCTTCGTCGATAATCTCGGTTCGGCGAGTATCGGCATACTTCTTTTGAACTTCCCGCAATTCCTTCACGATTACCTGCCGCAGTTTCGAGTCGCTGGCCAGAATCTCTTGTAATTCCGCAATTCGATCTCGGAGTTCTTTCAGCTCGTCCTCGATCTTCTGGCGCTCGAGACTGGTTAGCCGCTGCAGCTGCATCTCTAAAATTGCTTTAGCTTGGATCTCACTGAACTGGAATTGTGCGATCAAGCCCTCGCGCGCTTCCGGTGCCGTCTTTGAGCCTCGGATCAACTTGATGATTGCATCAATGTGATCGAGCGCTTTCTTGAGACCTAAAAGGATATGTTCACGCGCTTCCGCCTGCCGCAATTCATACTGTGTCCGCCGGCGAACGACATCCACGCGATGCTCTATGAACAAGCGCAGCAGTTCAACGAGCGCCAGGACTTTTGGCTGGCCATTGACAATGGCGAGATTTATGACACCGAAGGTCGTCTGCATCGGCGTCAGCTTGTACAGGTTGTTCAGAATGACTAAACCCTGTTCACCTCGCTTCAGTTCAATAACAATGCGCATGCCGTGCCGGTCGCTTTCGTCGCGAATGTCACCGATACCTTCCAGACGTTTCTCGTTGACGAGGTCGGCTATCTTCTCAATGAGCCGGGCCTTGTTGACCTGGTAAGGGATTTCCGTGACGACAATGATCTCGCGGTCTTTACCCTGCCGCTCAATCGTTGCGCGGGCGCGCATCGTGAGCTGGCCGCGGCCGGTTTGGTACGCGTGTCGTATCCCGCTTCGGCCGTGGATGATACCCGCGGTTGGAAAATCGGGACCGGGCACATGAGTCATCAACTCGACCAACGTTGCTTGCGGATTATTGATTAAGTGAATGACGGCTTCGCTGACTTCCGTCAGATTGTGGGGCGGCATATTGGTCGCCATACCAACGGCGATCCCGTTCGAACCATTCACCAACAGATTCGGGACTTTGCTCGGCAGGTAGGAAGGCTCGTCGCGTTCCTCGTCATAGTTCGGTACAAAGTCGACCGTTTCTTTATCAATATCCTCAAGCAGGGCTTCGGCAAACGGCGACATTCGTGCTTCCGTGTAACGCATTGCCGCCGGCGGGTCGCCATCAATCGAACCGAAGTTTCCTTGGCCGTCAACAAGCGGATACCGATAGGAAAAGTCTTGCGCCATGCGAACCAGCGCGTCGTAAATGGGCCCGTCGCCATGAGGGTGATAGTTCCCCATCACTTCCCCGACGATCTTCGCGCATTTGCGGTATGAGCGATTTGAGGCGAGACCCATATCCCGCATCCCGACTAAAATTCGGCGGTGAACAGGTTTCAAACCGTCGCGGACATCCGGCAGCGCTCGTCCTATGATGACGCTCATCGCGTAGTCGACATACGACTTGCGCATTTCGTCTTCGATATTGACGGGTACTAGGTTTGGCGGCGGTGTTGGAGGCGCGGGAGGAGGTGTAATTTCGTCTGCCATGCTTTGCTTGGTTTAAATGTCCAGATTTTTTACTTCCAGGGCGTTATCTTCGATGAACTTTCGACGCGGTTCGACGGCGTCGCCCATCAGAACGGTAAAGATGCCGTCGGTGTCGACCGCGTCTTTCACTTGAACCAGGAGCAGCGTGCGCTTCTCCGGATCCATCGTCGTTTCCCAAAGCTGTTCAGGGTTCATTTCTCCCAGGCCTTTATAGCGTTGGATTTGGAGGTCCTTCTTTCCAAGTTCCATGATGTGTGTTATCAGCGCCTGGCGGTCTTTCAGGGTCGCGGTTGAAGACTCTGTCATCGCGATGAATGGAGGCTGATCGAATTCGCTGATTGTCTTGTGCAGTGCCTGCAGTCGTTGGTATTCGGGACTCGACAACTGCTGATAGCCGATCAAGCGAGGCGATTGGCTACCTTGGCGATATAGCAATTTGTGAACGCTATGCTCTTGATCGATTGAGATTTCGGTCGTGTACCCGAATGACTGAACCTTGGCCGCAACTTCGTTCATCTTCTGCTGGTCACCGAGGAATGCGCGGCTTTCCGCTCCAAGGCTGAGCAATAGGTCGGTAACGCGGTAATCACGAAAATGCCGGTCGACGCGGGAGAACACCGTATTCAATTCGATCAGCTTTTCGAGAAAATTCGTTAGGTCACGGCCTGTGTGTTTGTGCCCTCCCGATTCAATGGTGAGATTCTCCGTCGCCTTCCTGAGGAGAAAGCGCGACATCTGACGCTCGTCCTTGATGTACTGCTCACTCCTACCCTTTTTTACTTTGAAGAGGGGTGGCTGCGCGATGTAGATATTGCCGTTTTCAATAAGTTGCCCCATCTGCCGGAAAAAGAATGTCAATAGCAGAGTACGAATGTGAGAACCATCAACGTCGGCGTCCGTCATGATAATCACCTTGTGATATCGCAACTTGGACACGTCGAAATCATCCTGACCGATGCCGGTGCCCAGTGCCGTTATCATTGCGACGATTTCTTGGTGCGTCAGCATCTTGTCGTACCGGGCCTTCTCGACATTCAGAATCTTTCCCTTGATGGGGAGGATCGCCTGCGTTCGACGGTCACGACCCTGCTTAGCGGATCCGCCTGCCGAATCTCCCTCCACGATAAAAATCTCGGCCAACTCGGGGGACCGCTCCTGGCAATCCGCTAGCTTGCCTGGGAGGGACATGCTATCCAGCGCACCCTTCCGTCTTACGAGTTCCCGCGCACGCCGTGCGGCTTCACGGGCCCGCGCCGCCTCTATAGCCTTGCCGACGATTTTCTTAGCCAACGACGGGTTTTCTTCCAGGTAATTACTCAAGCCCTCATTCACGAGCGTTTCCACAACGCCCTTTACATCGCTGTTTCCGAGCTTTGTCTTCGTTTGGCCTTCGAACTGAGGATTGGGCAGCTTGACATTGATGACCGCGACGAGACCCTCACGCACGTCGTCGCCGGAAAGATTTTCTTTTACTTCTTTGAATAAATTGTTACCGACGGCATAGCTATTGAGTGTGCGCGTTAGCGCGGACTTGAAGCCAATCATGTGCGTTCCACCCTCATGGGTGTTGATGTTATTGGCGAACGTAAAGATCTGCTCCTGGTATCCGTCGTTGTATTGCATGGCTATTTCAAGGTCGATCCCTTCGCGGACACCTTCGAAATAGATGACTTTGTCGTGGAGGGGAGTCTTATTTTTGTTTAGGTGCTCCACAAACGAGATGATGCCACCCGTGTAATGAAACTCGTGCTTCTTGCTGCCAGTATCGGCACGCTCGTCATCAATGGTGATCAGTAAACCACGATTCAAAAACGCCAGTTCGCGCAGACGCTGAGAAAGCACATCGAAGTTAAACTCCGTTGTTTCGAAAACCTTATCATCCGGCTTAAACGTTACTTTCGTTCCCCGCCGATCCGTATGCCCTGTTATCTCCAATGGCGACAACGGCACACCGCGGTTATAGGTCTGGACGAACACTTTTCCGCCACGCCAAATCTCGAGGTTCAACCACTCGGATAAAGCGTTAACAACCGAGACACCGACACCGTGCAGCCCTCCCGACACTTTGTATGCGGAGTTGTCGAACTTACCTCCGGCATGAAGCTTTGTGAGAACGACTTCCGCGGCAGGTTTTCCTTCTTTCGGCATAACTTCCGTCGGAATGCCGCGGCCGTTATCTATGACTGTGATGGAATTATCCAGATGGATGACAACGTGAACTTCAGTGCAGAATCCCGCGAGCGCCTCGTCTATCGAATTATCGACAACTTCATAGACCAGATGATGTAGTCCATCTGCTCCAGTTGAACCGATATACATCGCTGGACGCTTCCGAACCGCCTCCAAACCCTCAAGTACTTTGATGTGTTCGGCGCCGTAAGCCGCTTCTGTGTGTGGAGGTTGCTCCCTTGTTTGACCTTCGGGAAATTCGATTCGTTCAGTCATCTATTTAGCACCTGTTTCATCCGATACGGATGTCGCGCTGGTTTGGTTTTCCGTTGGAAGTACTGGAGAGAAAAAGACGGAAAATTTGTGTTTCGCCCGCGCTGTAGCCGCCCTGAAAGTCCGCTTCTAATCGCGTTTCGCCCCGGACAGAAAGTAAGTCGTATTTTACCAAAATTTAGCCGCTTTTCGGCAGGAAACTTTTGCGGATGGTCGGATCAAACTATGGATCATTTAGTATGTTTTGTGGATCAACCCAGCAAGATGTTGTGTAGGAATTGGAGTGCCGCATCCGCTCAAATCCGCATCGGCATCACTACGTAACGATAATTGTAGTCGCCTGCGGGATGGCTTCTTAGCTGGGCAGCACTCTCACTATCCTTGAATTCCAAACTGACTTCCGGCTCATCAGCAGTAGTCAGGAAATCAAGCAAATACTGATAATTGAAACCGACCTGAAGATCCTCCTTGTCATACTCGACCTCGAGTGTTTCGTGCGCTTCTCCGAGATCCGAATGACTGGCAGTCATTTCCATTGATCCGTTTGCTAAGGCTAGCTTTACAGTGCGTGAACGCTCATCGGACAAGATAGCCACTCGTTTGATTGCGGCAGCGATTTCCTCACGATTGATGATGACTGAACGATCGTTATTTCTCGGGAGTACGGCTTCATAATTTGGAAATTGGCCGGTGAGCATCCGTGAAATCAGGAGACGCTTACCCATATCAAAAAACAGATGGCTATCGTCCCGAGAGAACCCGATTGCATCGGCGTCCGCAGTTTCAGCGATGATACGAACCAACTCCGCCATTGCCTTCTTAGGTATGAGAACTTTGATTTCTTCAGTTACATCCTCCAGGGCCTCGGATTTCTCAACATGGGCGAGGCGGTGGCCATCCGTCGCTACCATTGTGATCGATCCCGGCTTGAGTAACAGTAACGCGCCACTCAACGTGTACTTGGAGTCTTCGGTGCTAATTGCGAAGATCGTGCGTGTAATCAGTTTGGCTAGGACTCCAGCTGGAATTTTGGTTACTGCCGACTTGCGCTCCGGTAATGCCGGAAAGTCCTCTTGTGGTAAACCGGCAATTCGAAATCGACTGGATCCACACGTTACACTTACCCAGTTGGCTTCCCCTCCCTTGAACTTAATTTCTTTGTCGGGCAAGGCTCTGACAATCTCGTAAAGCCTCTTTGCCGGCAGAGTAATGGTTCCCGGAACAGTGGTCTTAGAGACACACACGGATTTCAGTCCGATTTCCAAATCTGTTGCCGCAATGCCAAGTTCCCCCGATTCGGCACGAACTAGAACGTTAGCGAGAATGGGTATGGTGGTTTTGCGTTCGACAACTCCCTGAATGAGAGTCAACTCCTGTAAGAGATCAAATTTTCTGACAGTAAATTCCATACTGTTTATTGATAACTCCTGTAGTAGTCAGTTGAATATTTGCGTCGAAAGCTTGATCACCATTGATTACTAGAAATTACGAGATATCTCGCCTGTGAATTAACCCACAAAAACCCTGTGGACACACTGTGAAATTAGTATGTCCGGCACTTTTCCACAAGAGGTCCACATGGGTTCTCAACAATTATTTGAATGAGTCAATAAAGGTTTGTATTTGCTTGCTAAGTTCGCGATCAACTTCACATAACTTTTTGATCTTGCTGATCGAATGTAAGACGGTCGTATGATGCTTATTGCCGAACTCCCGGCCAATTTGAGGCAGTGAGGCGCCTGTGAGTTCCTTGCAGAGATACATGCAGATCTGTCTGGGCAACGCGACCGATTTCGAATTGTTCTTTGACTTGAGATCCTGAACCCGCATCTTGAAATGGTCGGCGATCATCTTCTGAATCATTTCAATGGTTACAGTTTTTTCTCCCGGGCTCAGAATATCGTGCAATGTTTCTTGAGCCAGTTGGAGTGTAATTTCAGACCCTTTCAATGAACAAAATGCAATCAGACGAACGAGAGCTCCCTCGAGTTCCCGAATGTTTGATCTGATCTTGCTGGCGATGTACAACGCTACATTATCTGGAATGGTAATGTTTTGCCGCTCGGCTTTTTTCTTGATGATCGCAACTTTGGTTTCCAGGTCAGGTGGCTGGATATCTGCGATGAGTCCCCATTCAAATCGCGAATGTAAGCGTTCTTCAAGTGTCGGTATCTCGCGGGGTGGACAGTCTGCAGATATGATGATTTGTTTCTGAGTATCGTATAGCGAATTGAATGTGTGAAAGAACTCCTCCTGTGTTCGCTCTTTCCCCGCGATGAATTGGATATCGTCAATGAGGAGGACATCGTTATTGCGATAACGCTCTTTGAAGCTCAGCATTTTGTCATAGCGGATCGCATTGATAACCTCGTTCGTAAATTTTTCGGTCGAAATGTATGTAAGGCGCAGCTGTCGGTTGTTCAGCTTGATCATGTGCCCTATCGCGTGCATGAGATGTGTCTTTCCGAGACCCACGCCGCCATAGAGAAAGAGCGGGTTATATGCCTTTGAAGGTTTGTCGGCGACTGCTAATGCTGCAGCGTGGGCAAACTGATTCGAAGAACCGACGACAAAAGTTTCAAAGGTGTATTTTGGATTGAGAGTGTTGTCGATCGATTCAAAGTCCAACCGGCCTTGCGTCGGCGAAGCAACGGATTCCGGGGAGATCGATTCGGTTATATAAACCACACTAATATTTTCCAAACCCGCCTGACGCGCGGCATCCAGGACCACATCGATGTGATCATTCAGCCAGTCCTGGAAAAAAGGATTTGGGACACGAACGTAGAGGGCCTTATCGTCGTGTTTGATTAGTTGTGTGGGTTTGAACCAAGTGTTGTAGCTTTGTTGATTGACTTTCTTTTCAACTATATCGAGAACTTGTTGCCAGGTGTTCATGAGCGTCCACATCCGAGGGGTGAGATTTCCACAAAAATTTCCACAGGTGTGGAAAAGCCAGTTTAAATTGGCGTGTGAGCCGCGAAAGGGTAGCACTTCCATTTCACCATTTCAACGATGAAAGCCGCTGCTTTTTATCAAATGGCTGTGTTAGATTTAAAGTTTTCGAAGGAGCCACAAGATGCCACAGAGGACGTATCAACCGAACAATCGTCGCCGTGCGAAGACGCACGGCTTTCGAGAACGGATGAGGACTCGCGGCGGACGCCTAGTGCTCAAAGCCAGGCGAGACAAGGGTCGCAAGCGCGTATCAGTCGAGCATTATTAGTGTTCTTAGGTCCGACGCTTCCGAAATCGCGCACTTTTCCAAAGCAATTTCGGTTAAAACGGGCAACAGAGTTCCAAAGGGTTTATGACGATGGGGTTCGAAAGGTCTCGCGATCGTTCGTATTGTTTGCTATTCCAAACGGATTGAATTACAGCCGGTTCGGTTTCACGACTCCCCGAAAATTGGGAAAGGCGCACGATCGGAACAGGATTAAACGAAGGGTCAGAGAAATCCTTCGAACTTCATTGAGTGAGATACCGACAGGTTTTGATTTTGTTTTGAATCCGAGGCGATCTGCGGCTGACAGCGATTTCGGTCGCTTGCGTAAGGAATTGGTTACTCTCCTGGGCTCGGAGAAGTGAGTGAAGAACGATGCGTGCGCTCGCATTGAAGATTTTGCACGCTTACAAGCTGGTCATCTCCCCCTGGTTGGCGCCTTCCTGTCGTTTTACGCCTACGTGCTCCGAATATGCATCTGAAGCGATTGAACAATATGGTCTGTTGCGGGGTACAACCAGAGCCTTGGCGCGCTTGCTTCGTTGCCACCCTTTGCACCGGGGTGGGTTCGATCCCTTGAGATAGAGAGTTCTCATTCCTAATGGAAAAACGAGTCATTCTAGCTTTCGCCCTATCGATCGCGGTGATGTATGCGTTTAACGCACTCTATCGGACGCAATCACGTGTAGCCGCTCCCGAACAGCCAACTGTCACGGATTCCCCGGCTGCCGGCAAAGCTCCATCGGCACCACCTGAACCCACTAAAGTTGAGAAACCCACCGAAAGCCGAGAAGTTCCTCAGGCGCTGGGGGACAACGTACGTGCTGAAAGCGCGGAGGATTTCTCGATCGATACGCCATTCTATACCGCGCGAATCTCTAATGTCGGCGGCGTATTGAAGAGCTACAGACTGAAGCAGTATTCCGACGGGGAAGGTCACCCGCTGGAACTCATTAACGAAACCGCGGGAGAAAAGGTTGGGTGGCCGATGGTAGCGTCCACGGGCGACAAGGCGCTGGATGACGAGCTTCAGAAGGCTCAATTCCAGGGTCGGCTCGAGGACGGCAAACTGACGTTGGATTTTGCTGACGGTGGACTGCAAGCCCGCAAGATATTCCAGGCGGATCGCGAGAATTACGAATTCACGATCCAAAGTTCGATAGTTAAGGCCGGAAAGGATGTAACGCATTCGCTCGTGTGGCAGGGCGGCTTTGGAGATCAGTCTATACCGCAGGATCCCACGAAGAAAAATGCCGTCTATCAGGTAGACACTGCGTTCAAGCGCATTGCCTTGAGAGGAATCAAAGAGCAGCAACAGTTAACAAGCTTCCGGGCCGGTGTAGAGGATCAGTACTTCCTCGGAATGTTTCTGTCGCCTGACGCGCCAATGACCGCCCACGTCACCAAGCAGGAATACCCTGGTTCCGACGGGAAACCGGTGCCCGTCCTGGTAGTAAGCGCTACCGTGCCGTCTAGCGCGGGGTTTCGTGTGTACGCGGGTCCGAAGCAAAAAGACTGGCTCAGCAAAGCAGATCCCCAGTTAACGAACACTTTGGATTACGGTTATTTTGGATTTATCGCCCGACCCCTCGTTTACTGCCTGCTTTGGATTCACGGCTACATTGGTAATTTTGGATGGTCCATCATCTTGCTGACCATTGTGCTCAACCTCGTCCTGTTCCCGCTGCGCTTGAAGCAACAGGTCTCGATGCTGAAAATGCAGAAGATCCAGCCCAAAATGCGGCGATTGCAGGATCAGTATAAAAAGCTAAAAGCTACAGATCCCAGGCGCGCGCAGGTTCAATCAGAAATGATGAACCTTTACAAAGAACATGGGGTGAACCCCATGGGTGGATGTCTACCGCTAATACTACAAATGCCGTTGCTGTTCGGGTTTTATAGCGCGCTGGCATACTCAATCGAGCTTAGGCGGGCACCTTGGATATTCTGGATCAAGGACTTATCCCAATACGATCCTTACTACGTCATACCTATCTTGATGGCTGTGGCCATGATTCTTCAGCAGAAGCTGACTCCTACAGCGAACGTAGATCCGGCCCAGGCAAAAATGATGATGCTGATGCCGTTGATGATGACGTTCATGTTTTTGTTTTACAGCAGTGGATTGGCTCTGTATTGGCTGACGGGCAGTATTATCGGTGTGGTTCAACAGGTTTACATAAACAAGTACTGGTCCCCCCAAGCGGAAGCGAAAGTCAGCGCCGCCTCTAGGCCCGACGAACCACGTGGAGCCTAAAACATGCGGGAAGGCCTGCATAAAATCGTCCCTACCGACGACACAATCATAGCCATCTCTACACCTCCCGGTCATAGTGGCATTGGCATCATCAGAATCTCTGGTCCAGGCGCCGTTCCAATTAATCAACGCTTCTTCAAAGCGCGAGGTCCCTTGACGGAGCTAAGCCCTCGAGTCGCTGTAGTGGGAAAGTGGAGCGATATTGCAGGCGAAGATATCGATCAAGTCGTGGTCACATTTTTTCGAAAGCCCAGCTCTTATACCGGGGAAGACGTCATTGAAATTAGCGCACACGGAAATCCATTTTCGATGAATCGGATCGTCGAAACCGTATGCAGCGCGGGAGCGCGTGTGGCTAATCCTGGTGAGTTTACATTACGAGCGGTGGTGCACGGGAAGTTGGACCTTCTGCAGGCGGAAGCCGTACGGGAATTCGTCGATGCGCAAACGGATCTGCAGGCCAGGACGGCTTTGCGACAATTGGAAGGATCTGTTTCGAAGCGGGTTGAACCTGTAAAGCAGAAACTGGTAGAGATCATAGCGCATCTCGAAGCCGGCATCGATTTCGCTGAAGATGATGTCGATGTACCGTCGAACGCGTCAGCAGCGCGCGACATTCACTCTATCGAGGGTATGTTGGACAGCCTGCAAAGAACGTTCGGCTACGGAAAGATTCTTGCAAAAGGTTTGAAGTTGGTAATCCTGGGCAAGCCGAATGTAGGCAAGTCGAGCTTGTTCAATCGGCTCGTTGCTGCGGATCGGGCGATCGTTACGGAGGTACCGGGTACCACTCGCGACGTTTTAACGGAAACGATCAGTATCGATGGTGTGCCGGTGCGGTTTGCTGATACGGCCGGCATGCACGAAACGGCAGATCCCGTAGAACGCATCGGTGTGACCAGAAGCCTGGAGACCCTGGTTGATTCCGATTTTGGGCTCGTTGTTCTGGACGGATCCAGCCCGTTGGATGCTTCCGACTGGACGGTCTTGGGAAAGGCATCGCGGATACCTCACCTCATCGTCATCAACAAGACGGACCTTCCACAAAGTATCGAACTCGACGGGCTGAACGGATCGCGACGAGTACCAGTGAGTGCCAAGACGGGGCATGGATTTGACGAACTACAGGAGTCGTTGAGAGCATTTGTGGTGGCGCAGAAGTCAGATCTGGTTGATGATTCAATTCTCACGAGCGCACGACAATTCGATACGGTGACGAAAATATTGCAGTCGTTGGGCCGCGCACGTGAGTCACTGGAGTCGCAGGTTCCGCACGAGATGGTGCTGCTTGACCTATATGATGCACTCGCCGCCACAGGCGATCTGACGGGTGAGGTCGTAACGGAGGATATTTTGTCGAAAATCTTCTCCACTTTCTGTATCGGAAAGTAGCGATGTTTGACGAAGGCTACGACATTGTGGTTGTCGGCGCGGGCCATGCAGGCTGTGAAGCGGCTCACGCGAGCGCGCGAATCGGCTTAAGTACGGCTCTCTACACGATGAATGCGGATCTCATCGCTCAAATGTCCTGCAACCCTGCCATTGGTGGTATTGCCAAAGGCCATCTGGTCCGGGAGATCGACGCGTTGGGCGGTATCATGGGTCTGGCGGCCGATGAGGCCGGCATCCAGTTTCGACTTCTCAATACCAGCCGCGGGCCAGCGGTTTGGTCTCCGAGAGCACAGGCAGATAAAGCCGGTTATCGATATGTGATGCGTCGTCTGCTTGAGCGAACGCCGAATCTATTCATCAAGCAAGCTGAAGTTATTGAAATCTTGTTTGAGAACAACCGTGTCGTCGGCATCGAGTTGTTGGACGGGCGGCGGGTTTCGGCTCAGGCAGTCGTATTAACAACCGGGACTTTCCTTAATGGGCTTATCCATATCGGTGAAAAGCGTTTCACCGCGGGAAGGAATGGTGAGCCAGCATCGGTAGCATTGGGCAACTCTGTACGCAACCTCGGCTTTGAATGGGGGAGGCTGAAAACCGGGACGCCGCCAAGATTGGACAGACGGACGATCGATTTTTCTACATTTGAGGAACAACAGGGAGATTCCCAGCCCACACCGTTCTCGTTTCGCACGGTACAGCCTCTATTGAACCGCATCGCGTGCTACATAACATATACGGATGAACGAATACATAATGTTATTCGGAATAACATGCACCGATCACCCCTTTACAGCGGCCACATCCAGGGGGTCGGTCCGAGGTACTGTCCTTCCATTGAAGACAAAGTCGTGAAGTTTCGCGACAAAGACCGGCATCAGATTGTCCTCGAGCCGGAGGGCGTAGACACGCACGAGATTTATGTCAATGGGTTGTCGACGAGCCTTCCGATCGATGTGCAACGAGAGATCCTCAGTGGAATGAAGGGGTTGGAATCGGCGCAGATGGTACGTCCAGGGTACGCGATCGAGTACGATTTTGTCCAGCCGACGGAACTTCAAGCTTCGCTCGAGACGAAGAAGGCCGCGGGGTTATTTTTTGCGGGTCAAATCAATGGGACCACAGGCTATGAAGAGGCTGCCGCGCAAGGCCTAATGGCTGGCATCAATGCGTCGCTGAAGGTGAAGAAACAACCGCCGCTGCTATTGGATCGCGCCGATGCGTACATCGGAATCATGGTGGATGACCTTGTGACAAAGGGAACGAATGAGCCATATCGGATGTTTACATCGCGCGCGGAATTCCGGCTGAATTTGCGCATCGACAATGCAGACCAGCGATTGACGCCAATTGGTCGTCGGGTGGGCCTCGTCAATGACGATCACTGGCAGGTTTTTATAGACCGGAGTGGACGAATTCAGCGCTTGCGTGAGCGAATTGAAACCACGCGCGTGGATACGATGCACAACTATTTTATATCGCGTGGCATCGACTTTCGGGAGCGGCCGAGTTTCGTCGCCCTCTTGCGGCGCCCGGACGTTCAACTGGAAGGGCTGATCGCCGAAGGGGTAATCGAGACAGAACAAGTTCGCCGCGAGGATATTATTGCGCTGGAGACCAGCATTAAATACGAAGGGTATCTGAGGCAACAAGTCCGCGAAGTTGAAAAGCTGCGTCGAGCAGAATCTAAGCGTATACCGCCGGATTTTGATTATGCCTCTATGCCGGGGCTCTCCCGCGAAATTGTCGAGAAACTAACACGCATCCGGCCGCAGTCCATCGCCCAAGCAAGCCGGATTCCGGGAATTACACCAGCCTCAATTTCCATTCTTCTATTTCACCTGGAGATGCAGCGCCAGCGCAGGGAGACGGAGAACGTCACATAGTGTCCCACGGTGAGATTCTTGAGTCGGAACTCCGGAGTTTCGAAATCGATTTACCGTCCCCACAAAAAGTAAAACTTGCGGCTTACTGCGACGAGCTGGCGCGCTGGAATCAAAAGATCAATCTTACGGGCCTGAGCGGATCGAATTTGGTGCGCCGACTGGTCATCGAACCTGTGTGGATCGGACAGCAACTGAAACCACATGGCATATTGGCCGATATCGGGTCGGGAAATGGCTCACCTGCCATCCCGCTTCATGTGGTTTGCAACTTTCAGTTCTGCCATTTGATTGAGGCTCGCAGCAAACGAGCCGCGTTTCTTCGCCACGTATTGGCGGCGATTGAAGTGGAAAGAACAGAAATTCATCGCGCCAGATTTGAAGACGCCGCGCCACTACTCCGGGGTGTGGATTGGATTACTCTGCAAGGCGTTGCGTTGGAGCCGCAACTCATCCGGTCTATTCAAGAAATCGCGGGATCCACGACGACGATAGTTTGGATTACTGCAACTGGCGCGCGCACTCCCTGGAAGGCATCGCGAACGCTGCGCATTCCTTTTACGTCAACTAACGTTTCCTTATTCCGAATGGACCTCTCCTGACCTCCCACACCGTGATGCTGGGTTCCACGTGGAACATGTTTGCATTCCGTTCCACGTGGAACAGAAGGTCGGCACTATGGGAAAACTTATAGCCATTGCCAATCAGAAGGGCGGAGTCGGCAAGACGACAACGGCGATCAACCTCGCAGCGTCTCTAGCGGCGGCGGACATGAAGAGTCTGCTCATCGATCTCGATCCGCAATCCAACGCAAGTTCGGGCCTGGGGATTCGAAAGGGTACGTATTCTAAATCGACATATCACGTTCTGGTCCACCGCGAGCCTCTGGCGTCCATCATTCAACCGACGGAACTCGAAGGCATGTTTATTGCGCCGGCCAGTAGAGAGCTTGTGGGCGCAACTGTCGAGTTGTCTCAGGAAGAAGATCGCGATCAGCGGCTTAAGCAGGCAACCTTGCCGGTGCTGGACAGCTATGACTATGTCATCGTGGATTGCCCTCCGTCTCTCGATATCCTCACAGTGAATGCGTTGATTGCTGCCGGAAGCGTGCTGATTCCTATTCAATGTGAGTATTTTGCTCTAGAAGGCGTGTCGGAATTGATGGAGACCATTCGGCAAATCCGCCGGTTGCGCAACCCCGACCTTCAGATTGAAGGGGCGCTCCTGACGATGTTTGACGATCGGACAAACCTGTCGCGGCAAGTCATGGAGGACCTCAGGCGGTTTTTTGGGGCGCAATTGTTCAGGACGATCGTTCCCCGCAATATCCGTCTCGGAGAAGCGCCGAGTTATGGCCAGCCGATTTTGCTATACGACATTAAATCCAAGGGCGCGGAAAGTTACATTCGGCTAGCGAAGGAGATCATCCATGGCACAGAGGAAAGCGTTGGGAAGGGGATTGAACGCGCTGTTGGGCACACCGGATCTTGAGGGAGAGCAGCTTCGGGAAATTGATGTTGACCGAATTCTGCCAAACTCCCACCAACCGCGCAAAACCTTCGAGGAAGAATCTCTGAATGAATTGGCGGACTCCATTCGAGAGCACGGTCTCGTTCAGCCCATTGTTGTCCGGCCCCTGGAGGATGGATTTTTTCAGCTGATCGCTGGGGAGAGGCGGTGGCGGGCATCACAGCGGGCTGGGCTCTCCCGAGTTCCTGCCGTCATACGCCAGGCTGGTGAGCACGCGGCCCTTGAGCTTGCCCTTATTGAGAACCTTCAGCGTGAAGATCTGAACCCAATGGAGGAAGCCCAGGCTTACGAGCGACTGATTGCGGATTTCGGAATGACGCAAGAGGAAGTGGCGCGACGGGTTGGAAAAAACCGGGCGACGATTTCCAACATGTTGCGTCTGTTGAAGTTGCCTCCGGAAGTGCAGCAATGGCTTCGTGAAAACCGGCTTTCGACCGGGCATGCCAAAGCCCTCTTGTCTCTCAATGACCTCGATGCGATACTCGACTCGGCCAAACGGATTATCCAGGGTAATTACTCTGTGCGGCAGGCCGAAATGCTTGTGTCGCGGTACGTAAATGGTGGCGGAGTAAAGGATGGATCTGCTGGCGATCCGGATGTTCTGGATCCAAACGTTAGAGCCGCTATTCACGAGCTCGAGCAGTGCTTAGGAACCAAGGTTACGCTGCGGGAGAGCGGCGGCAAGGGAAAAATAGAGATTCATTTTTTCTCGTTCGAAGAAATGAATCGGTTGTATGAGGGCTTGCTGCGGGCGAAGTTTTAGCTTGGCGGGCTCTCTGGAAGGGAGCGCTTATGAAACTTCGTCAAAGATCATCAGAAGATGTCTCAGGATTCCTGGATAGAGGCACAAACATGACCGGCGAATTACAGTTCGCTGGATTGGTTCGCCTGGACGGTAACTTTCATGGATCTATATCTACCGACGACGTGCTGATCGTTGGCGAGCACGCCGTCATTCATGCCGATATCAGGGTTGGAGAAATCGAAATTCACGGACAGATTTTCGGAAATATCGAGGCCAATCGGAAAGTAGACATTCTTCCCACAGGCCGCATACGCGGCGATATCCGCACTACCCTCTTAACCATCGCGCCTGGCGGCCAAGTCGACGGCCAAATCGTTATGGCAAACGAGAAAGTCGACGAGTTGGCCACCGTTTCCGGGGCCTTTTCAGAGGAAGCCAGCACTCAGTAGGTAAGAAGTCATGCGGCTGACAGAGTTTGCACGGTCGGCTGGTTGCGCTGGAAAGCTGGGTGCAGCGGACCTAAGCTATGCCTTGACCGCATTGCCTCGGCAGCAAGCGCCCGGTGTTCTGGTCGGATACGAAAATTCCGATGATGCCGGGGTTTTCGAGCTTACAACTGATATTGCAGTTGTGCAGACTGTCGATTATTTTCCGCCGATTGTCGATGATCCATATACCTACGGCCAGATCGCGGCCGCAAATGCATTAAGTGATGTCTATGCGATGGGTGGTCAGCCCAAAACGGCACTATCCGTTGTAGGGTTCCCTGGAAAGGGTGCAGATTTTCGCATACTGACCGACATCATGCACGGGGGACTAGATAAGTTGAGTGAGGCCGGCGTCGCCTTGCTTGGCGGTCACTCGGTCCGTGACGACGAGATTAAATTCGGCTACGCCGTAATGGGTGTTATCGACCGGATTAATATTAAGCAAAATAACGGTGCGCGTCCCGGCAATCGCCTCATTTTGACGAAACCTCTCGGTACTGGGCTGATCACGACCGCAATAAAGCGAGGCAAGGCCCTACCTGAACACGTCGATACCGCAATTCAAATGATGGTGCAGCTCAATCGTCGTGCTTCGGAAATTGCCCTCCGATTCCGTGTCGATGCAATGACGGACGTAACGGGGTTCGGCCTCCTGGGTCATAGCGCGGAGGTCGCCCGAGCGAGTCGACTTTCCATTCATATCGAGCACAAACATATTCCGCTTTTGCCTGGAACAGTCGAATACAGCCGTGCAGGATTTTGTGCTGCGGGCCTAACGAGCAACGAGGAGTTTTTCGGAAAGCTCGTGCATGTCGCCTCGGCGATTTCGCAGGATATGAAGAACGTTCTCTTTGATCCGCAAACTTCGGGAGGACTACTGATTTTTTGTGAAACGCAAGAGGCTGAACCGCTGGTGGCTGCTTTGAGATCCGAGAACATCCCAGCGGTTGAGATCGGTTTCACTACAGCGATGTCAGACCACCTGTTGACAGTGACGTAGACGGGTGCTATTTTTCATCCTTTTGTCACGCCTCGGCTCGCGGGCTGACGCACTCTCCAAAAAAGAGAAAGCTTTTGAATGCTCAACGTTGATTTATCCGTACTGGTCACGGTTCTGTACGTGATCATTCTTTATCTCTTCCTCAGCCGTTTTTTCTTTCGCCCTATCGTTGTCATACTCCAAAAACGCCGGGAACTTATCGAAGGAAGACTGGAGGAGTCCCGGAGGCGCCTCGCCATCGTCGAGCAAAAGACAACGGAATACGAGAAGGGGATGTCACTTGCGCGTACCGAGGTTTACCGGAATCAAGAATTGCAACGGGAGCGTGCACTAGCTGACAAGGCAGAGCTCCTCACGAAGGCCAAAGGCGAATCGGAAAGGGCAGTCGGGGAAGCCCGGGCCCGCCTGACGGCTGAAGCCGAAGCCGCCCGAAAGAAAATGGCGGCAGAGGTGGACAGCCTCGCAGAAAAATTAGCTGCCTCCATTCTGCGGGATTAATCCATGAAGAAAACGTTTGTTCTCTTGGTGCTAATTGGATTGATTTGTGCGAATGCTTCCCATGCTGTGGCCCAGGAGGAGCACGGCGAAAAAGCAGGCCAAAAAGTCGAAGAACGGCACGAAGAAAGCGCCGTTCATCTTGCGGCCCGCTGGGTAAACTTTGCGATTCTTATCGGCGGCTTGGCTTACGTCTTGAGGAAGCCTATGGCTGCGTTTTTTCATACACGCCGAAACGATATTATTACAGGACTGCAACGCGCGCAGGACGCTCAGGCGAGCGCAAAGGCGAGAATGGATGAAATCGAACAGCGCTTGGCAAGCCTCGGAGCGGAAGTATCGGCTTTGCGTGCAGATGCCGATCACGAGTCACTCCTGGATCGTGAGAAAATTCTCGCCGAAGCTAAGCGTGAAGTAGACCGCGTCGTGGAACAATCTCGACAGGAAATCGAACGCATAGCACGGACGGTCGAGCGGGAGATTAAAGAAAACGTTGCGGATCAAGTTATCGAACGCGCTGGGAATCAATTGCGCACTGTAATGACGCAGGACGATCAGAACCGCGTAGTGCTGCGTTTTATCAAGAAGCTTTAGGTCGATAGGGAGAGGGATGTCCGTAGCCGCCAAACGATACGCAACAGCACTGATGGACGTGCTGTACCCCGAGGCCGAAGCGGGTTTGCATCAGCTTCAGAACTTTGCTTCTCTCTTTGCCGATCAACCGGATGCAAGGGGTTTTTTGGAAAATCCTGCAATGGCAGGAGATCGACGGAACCGGCTTTTGAAGGAGATTTCCGACGCGTTGGGGTTTGATCGCCCGGTCGCGAACTTTGTGAACATTCTGTCCGACCGAGGCCGCCTACCCCTGCTAGAAGAAATCATCGATGAATATCAGACGCTCTTAGATCAACGAATGGGCATTGCTCGCGCCCGCGTTACGGCTGCACATCCATTGGATGCCGTCCAGCAGCGCGAGTTGATAGACCGACTGGAACAGATAACCGGAAAACAAGTCCGGATGGAAGTGGCTATCGACCCATCTTTGATCGGCGGCGTTATAGCGCAGATTGGGAGCACGGTATACGACGGCTCGGTCCGGCAGCAGTTGCAGGCATTCAAAGGCCGCCTCATTCAAGAGTGATGTGCGCCGAGTAAGGACAACATGGAAATCAAGGCAGACGAAATTACTAAAATAATCCGAGAGCAGATTGAGGAATATCGCGCGGGCGTTGAGATCAGCGAGATAGGCAGCGTCATTTCCGTTGGCGACGGCATTGCCCGTGTATACGGACTTGAGAAAGCCATGGCCGGTGAGCTGCTCGAGTTCCCGCATGGTGTCATGGGCCTTGCGTTGAATCTCGAGGAGACGCAAGTCGGCGTGGTGCTCCTTGGCGATTACACAGAAATCCGCGAAGGCGATCAGGTGCGGCGCACGAGACGCATCATGGAAGTACCCGTTGGAGAAGCTATGATTGGACGAGTGGTCAATGCACTGGCCCAGCCAATCGACGGCAAAGGAGTTATTTCCACAGACCAGCGGGCAGCCATCGAACGCCTGGCGCCCGGCGTCATTGACCGCCAGCCGGTTAAGGAGCCCCTCCAAACAGGAATTAAGGCCATCGACTCGATGATTCCAATCGGTCGCGGCCAACGTGAGTTGATCATTGGTGACCGGCAGACCGGCAAGACCGCGGTTGCTCTCGACACGATCATCAATCAAAAGGGCCGAAACGTAATCTGTATCTATGTTGCAATTGGTCAGAAGCGTTCCACGGTTGCCCAAGTCGTAAAAACGCTCGAGGAAAACGGCGCGATGGAATACACCATCGTAGTCTCTGCCTCGGCAAGCGACCCTGCGCCAATGCAGTACTTGGCACCCTACGCCGGGTGTGCGATTGGCGAGTATTTCCGCGACACGAAACGTCACACGCTATGCATTTACGATGACCTTTCGAAACATGCCGCCGCGTACCGGGAAATCTCACTACTCCTGCGTCGGCCGCCCGGCCGGGAAGCGTACCCTGGAGATGTTTTCTATTTGCACTCTCGCCTGCTGGAGCGAGCGGCGAAGCTCAACGAGGAGAAGGGTGGGGGTTCTCTGACGGCGTTACCCATCATCGAAACCCAAGCCGGAGACGTTTCTGCTTACATTCCTACGAACGTCATTTCCATCACCGATGGACAAATATATCTCGAATCCGACCTCTTTAATTCCGGCGTCCGCCCTGCGGTGAACACAGGTCTTTCTGTTTCGCGCGTTGGCGGCAATGCTCAGATCAAAGCAATGCGGCAGGTTGCGGGTTCCCTCCGACTGGATATGGCGCAGTTCCGCGACTTGGCGGCGTTCGCGCAATTCGGGTCCGATCTCGACAAGGCGACATTGTCGCAGCTGAATCGAGGGCAGCGCCTGACCGAAGTGTTGAAGCAGGATCAGTACGTGCCATTGCCGGTCGAAAAACAGGTCGCCATCGTTTTCGCCGGTACAAACGGACTGCTGGACGACCTCGAAGTTTCGGAGGTGCGCACATTCGAGCAGTCCCTGTACCGGTTCCTCGACACGAGCCAGGCGAGCTTGCTCCAAAAAATCCGGGACCGCAAAGCGATTGATGACGAGATCAAAGGCGAACTGCAACGCCTCATCAAGGAAGCGAAGGACAGATTCAAGAGCGAGCGGGGCCGCGCGAGCTAGCATGCCAAGCCTGTTAGACATTCGACGGCGAATTCGTTCGGTCAAGAATACCCAGCAGTTGACAAAGGCCATGAAGACGGTCTCGGCGGCAAAACTGCGTCGCTCACAGGAGCGCGTGTTCAGCGCACGTCCCTATGCCGATCAATTGAAGAAAGTCCTCGCGGACCTCACAATTCGAATCGAAAATCTCTCGCATCCTTTGCTTGAGGTCCGGCCCGAGCATCGAATTCTAGTGCTCGTTGTCACCGCCGATCGCGGTCTTTGCGGGGCATTCAACTCTAATATCCTGCGGTCGGCCTCGGCATTTCTGCGCGATCACGCCGGCCAGACGGTCACGCTGGCAACGATCGGACGGAAAGGGCGGGACTTTTTCAGGCGCCGGGGTATGCGGATCCAATCCGAATTCATCAATATTTTTTCAAAGCTCGACTATGGCCATGCGCGCGATATCTCGGAGGCCGTGCAGCAAGCTTATTCGAAGGCAGAAGTCGATGCGGTGTATCTCATATACAACGAATTCAAGTCAGTGATACAACAGCGCGTCGTCATCGAAAAGATTCTGCCTTTGACCCCAGTGCAGCTCAACGAGGCATCGACGCAGCTGGATTACATATTTGAACAACCACCACAAGAGATCTTTAATCGGCTTCTTCCAAGATACCTGGAGATCCAGATCTATCGCGCGTTGCTGGAATCCGCCGCCGCGGAGCATGGAGCGCGGATGGCGTCGATGGATACCGCTACGCGAAATGCCGGAGAAATGATCGATATTCTGACGCTCAACATGAACCGTGTTCGTCAAGCGGCGATCACGCGGGAGATTATTGAAGTCGTCAGCGGAGCGGGAGCTTTATAGAAAATGACAAATATCGGAAGAGTGTCACAAATCATCGGGCCGGCGGTCGATGTGGAATTCGAGGAAGGCAAGCAGCCGCCGATCCATCAAGCCTTGCACATTACCAGCGAAGGCTTCGATGTGCCCATGAAGATCGATGTCATCGTGGAGGTCCAGCAGCATCTTGGCGAGGGCCGAGTGCGCACAGTTGCGTTGCAGCCCACTGAAGGTATGGTTCGGGGAATGCCGGCCTTGGATACGGGCGGCCCTGTATCGATTCCGGTCGGCAAAGGCACGCTCGGTCGTGTAATTAATGTGATTGGTCAGCCTGTTGATCAAATGGGTCCGATTGAATACAAACGGAAAGATCCGATTCATAAGCCCGCACCGGAACTCGTCGATCAGAACACGAACCTTGAAATGTTCGAAACGGGAATTAAGGTTGTTGACCTGATCGAGCCGTACTTGAAGGGGGGGAAAATCGGACTGTTCGGCGGTGCAGGGGTTGGAAAGACGGTCATCATTCAGGAGTTGATCAATAACATCGCCACAAAGCATGGCGGCATATCGGTATTTGCAGGAGTTGGTGAGCGTACGCGCGAAGGTAATGACCTGTGGCTCGAAATGAAAGAGTCGGGAGTCATCAATAAGACCGCGCTGATTTACGGTCAGATGACCGAACCTCCTGGAGCCAGGCTCCGCGTCGCTCTAACAGGCTTAACAACGGCCGAGTACTTCCGGGATGAAGAAGGCCAGGACGTGCTTTTGTTCGTCGACAACATTTTCCGGTTCACGCAGGCCGGTTCCGAAGTGTCCGCCCTCTTAGGCCGCATGCCGTCGGCAGTCGGTTACCAGCCGACACTGGCGACGGAGATGGGCGAACTCCAGGAACGCATTACTTCAACGACGAAAGGCTCGATCACTTCTGTGCAGGCCATTTACGTGCCGGCGGATGACTATACCGATCCTGCTCCGGCAACGACATTTGCTCACCTCGACGCGACGACAAACTTATCCCGACAAATCGTTGAACTTGGAATTTACCCTGCCGTCGATCCGCTGGCCTCCACTTCCCGAATTCTTGATCCCAGGATTGTGGGCGCCGAGCATTACAACGTCGCTCGCTCGGTTAAGGCCGTCTTACAGAAGTATAAAGACCTGCAAGACATTATCGCGATTCTCGGTATTGATGAACTATCAGAGGACGATAAGCTGACGGTAGCCCGCGCCCGTAAGATTCAGCGATTCCTCTCTCAGCCCTTCTTCGTTGCGCAGCAGTTCACTGGACGGGAGGGTAAGTATGTGAAGATTGCGGACACAGTCAAAGGGTTTAAAGAAATCGTCGACGGCAAACACGACGAAATTCCGGAGCAGGCGTTCTACATGGTCGGGACAATCGAAGAAGCGCTGGAAGCAGCGCGGACGATGGCGGTGGCCAAATAAATGGCGGACGGTTCGATCGAACTGACCGTTGTCACGCCCGAAAAAGCTGTCGTTCACGAGCAGGTCGACGAGCTGCAGGTTCCGGGAGCGGAGGGATATCTGGGCATTTTGCCTGGCCACGCCCCCTTATTCTCGGAATTGAAAATCGGGGAGGTCGGTTATCGCCAAGGCGATCGTTGGTTTTTTCTATCTGTGGCATGGGGCTTTGTGGAGGTTCAACCGAACCAGGTGCGAATCCTCGCCGAGACCGCCGAGCGCGCCCACGAAATCGATCTCGATAGGGCAATGCGGGCTAAAGCGCGCGCCGAAGAACGCATTTCCAAGGGCGGCGATGATATCGATTATCGGCGGGCTCTGATCGCATTGGAGCGTGCTCTTATTCGCATTCAGGTTAGCCGAAAACCGCACCACCACGTCACCGCGTGAGCTTGGCACAAATTCCGAGACCCCGGCTTGCGAATTCTGCAGGATGTGCGCTCACGAACAAGCCATTTCGGCCGAAAGCGCCGACGGTCACAATTCTGTTCATACTGGCTCGATCTCTACACCAGGTGTGTTTTTTCTGGAGGAGCTGAACACCCGTTCCGGCGTAGTGCAGGAATAACATCAGCGCGACCTCGACAGCGGATGGCAGTTCCAAGCCTCGCTCAAAACTACTTAAATAGTTTGCGGACTGCCCTATCGATCCCGGAATGACATTCATTTGAAGAAAGTGCCAACCAGGGGAACAGTCTTCACGGGCAAAATCCTCCTCCAGATACCACGGATGATCGAAGAATGAGGGTTGTTTTGCCGGATCAGTCCCTCGTAACTCACGCAACCTAAGAAGGTTAAGGCCAGATTTCTGAACAGGCGTGGGAAAAGAGACCACATCGGCGGGTTGCCCACCTAAATCTGTAGTTGCCAGCCCCAGCTTTTCCTGAGCCGTAAATCGGTTAGGTATTCCTAACACGGTGAAGAGGCGCTCCACCTCTTCGGGATGCAATGAAATCATTGTGACAAGATTCTTGGCGGTATGATAGCTTCGGACATAGTAGTAGGGAATTTTCCTTTGCAGCGACTAGCTCCACGAAGCCGCAGCGCACCCGTTACTGGACAGTCTAACTGGATTCATCAGAAAAAATAATCATGTCTTCTTTGGTTATTCCAACAGCTTTCGCCACAGAAGATGTTCGCAGAACCGTTCTCGCGAATGGTCTCGTGGTTCTCACGAAAGAAGTTCATACCTCCCCGATCGTGACAAGCATGATTTGGTACCGTGTTGGTTCCCGAAACGAGGAACTCGGCCATACCGGCAAGTCTCATTTCCTGGAACACATGCTTTTCAAAGGTACAGATCGCTTCAAAAAAGGCGAAATTGACCTTCTGACACTTAAGAACGGCGGCGGCAACAACGCTTTTACATCACACGATTTCACCGCTTATTACTTCAATTTTGCTTCCGACCGGTGGGACGTCGCGTTACAGATTGAAGCCGACCGCATCGTCAATTGTGCATTTGACCCCGACGAGTTCGAGGCCGAAAAGAAAGTCGTGATCGAGGAACTCAAGACAGGGCTCGACTCGCCGTGGGGGTTATTGTTACAAGAGGTCGAGGCGGCAGCATTTAAAGTACATCCATATCGAAATCCGATTGTTGGATGGTTGCAGGACGTAGAACGCGCAACCGTGGAACAGCAACAGGCCTATTACCGTCGTTATTACCTTCCGAACAACGCCACTCTGGTAATCGCCGGGGATTTTGATACTGACGACGTCCTCAGGAAAGTGGATCAGGCGTTCGGTTCCATTCCCGCGGGAACGAATCCGCCGCCGATGCTCCTCCGTGAGCCGGATCAGCGTGGAGAGCGTCGGCTTGTGGTTCGTTGGCGGTCGAAGGTTCCGAGACTTGCGATGGCTTACCACGCGCCGCATATTGCCGAACAGGATAGTTATGCGCTCCAGGTTCTGGCCGTCGTGTTGGCCGAAGGCAAGGCATCGCGCCTTTATCAGCGTATGGTCGAACGAGAACAGACCGTAACATTTGTCTCTGCTGAATATGGAGAGGCAAAGGATCCCACACTATTTCATATTCGTGCGGAAGCGAGAGGAGATCACTCTATTGACGCCATTGAGGCCAGTATTCATGATGAGCTGGCGAGCATCTCGTCGTCAGGAATTACGATGCACGAACTGGATCGGGCCAAACACCAGATTGAAGCGCATTTCATTTTGTCCAGGGAACGAACGCTGGACCAGGCGATCTTGCTCGGTCAAATTGAAACATTGTATGGGCTCGAATATATCGATTCGTATCTGCGGCACATCAATGCAGTAACGATCGACGACGTTGCGGATGTGTGTACTCGATTCCTGAACGAAAATAACCGGACAGTCGGCCGGCTATTGAGTGATGGATCTGACGCAGACGCGGAGGACAACAGTGAAACCGACTGAGCTCGGCCTCCGCCGGGCTTTCGAGGTCCACAGTCACACCTTGGCGAACGGCCTAAAGGTGCTGCTTGTCGAGAACCCCTCCATACCGACGGTTTCGCTTACGGGCAGCGTCCTTGCGGGGGCTCGATATGATCCGGAATCGAAAGCAGGGTTGGCCATCATGGTGAGCCGCCTCCTCGACGAAGGAACACAAAACAGAACATCACTGGAAATAGCAGACGCGATTGAATCCGTTGGAGGCGCGATTGAAGCAGATGGGTCGTTCGAACGAATCATCGGTTCCGCCGGAGTGTTGAACAAGGATGCCGATCTGGGGTTGGAGTTGCTATCCGACTTGTTAATTCGACCAATCTTTCCTCAGGAATACGTTGACAAGGAAAAAGAGCGAACGTTAGCCGAAATCGCCAGCGCGCTAGATCGACCGCAAGTGGTCGCAGGATGGGCTTTTAATGAGCTCGTATATCAAGACCATCCCCTGCATCGACCCTCGCACGGATATCCACACACGGTGGAGCGGATCACGCGCGAAGATCTACTAGAGTTCCATGGAAAGTATTTCGTTCCAAACAATGTCATTCTCTCCATCGTCGGTGATTTTCACATTTCTGAGCTGTTGCCGAAAATTGAAGCGGCGTTTGGATCATGGGTTCCTAAGCCGGTGGTGTTTCCGCCTTACGCTCCGCCGGTGCGTCAAACTGAAAAACGAGTCAAATTCATCAACATGCCGGCTCAACAGCTCAACATCTATTTGGGCCATCTCGGAGTAACGCGAACAAATCCGGATTATTACGCTTTACAGGTACTCGACACAATTCTCGGCGGGGGTGCAGGATTCACGGCTCGGATTCCAATGCGCCTTCGAGACGAACTGGGCCTTGCATACACGACCTTCGCAAGTATCACTGCGACAGCCGGTATGGACCCGGGACGGTTCATTGCCTTCATAGGAACCTCTCCGGAAAACATGAAGTTGGCGACTGAGGGGCTGTTGAACGAAATCAAAAGGATTATTCAGGAACCGGTTACTGCTCAGGAGTTGCAAGACGCCAAAGACTATCTCACGGGCAGCTTCGTCTTTGCGTTTGAATCGAGTCCACAGATCGCCAGATTTCTGGTTCACGCCGAAATTTATGGGCTGGGATTCGATTACATTGAGAAATATCCTAAGTACATAAATGCAATAACCGTCGAAGACATCTCCCGCGTCGCAAAGATGTATTTGGACAGCGAAAATTACACTCTAGTAGTCGTGGGCCCGGTCTCTGAAGACGGGAATATAAAAGGAAAGTGGGCCGGCAGGGACCTCGGAAAGGAAAATGGAAGTAAATAAATCGATTTTTGTCCAAAAGCATAATGTCACGACGCAAGACCTGGAAACCTACCTAAGCGAAGCGCTCTCTCGTGGTGGTGATTATGCGGATTTATATTTTGAGTACAGGATCAATCACTCGATTGTCCTTGAAGAACAGATTATCAAGAGCGCAACGAAGAGCGTAAACCTAGGCGTTGGAGTACGCGTAATTTCAGGCGAAAAGACCGGATATGCCTACTCTGACGATCTAACCCGCGAGCACGTCATCAAAGCCGCACGAACAGCGGCATTTATTGCGAATTCGGCTTCCTCTGGCGGAACCATACAGATTCCAACGCCGCTCAGTCAGCATCGAAACCTCTATTCCATTCCGACTTTTCCCGCTGAACTCGAGGTTGCACAAAAGATCGCCCTTCTTGAAGAAGCCGACCAGGCCGCCCGCGCGTACGATGCACGAATCAAGCAAGTGCAAGCGAGTTACATCGACGAAACCAAGCATGTTTTGATTGTAACGTCTGAAGGTAAAGCATCTTGGGACATCCAGCCCCTGGTTCGAATCAATGTAATGTGCATTGCCGAAGAAAACGGAAAACGCCAGTCCGGTTACCAGGGAGGAGGTGGGCGGCGTTCGCTGGATATTTTTACGGAGAACCTCGCGCCTAAAGCTCTCGCGCGTGAAAGCGCTCGCCAGGCGATTCTTCAATTTCGCGCACAAGATGCGCCTGCCGGCCCGATGGAAGTCGTGCTCGGCCCAGGTTGGCCGGGAATTCTGTTGCACGAAGCAATCGGGCATGGACTTGAAGCGGATTTCAACCGCAAGAAAACTTCAGCCTTTACGGGCCTGGTTGGTCAGAAAGTCGCCTCGGATCTGTGCACGGTTGTAGACGACGGAACGATTCCATTTCGTCGGGGCTCTCTAAACATGGATGATGAGGGCAATCCAACTCACCAAACCGTCCTGATCGAAAAAGGCGTCTTACAAGGCTATCTGCAGGATCGATTGAGTTCGAAACTGATGAATTCGCCGCTGACTGGAAACGGGCGTCGGCAAGGCTATGACCACATTCCTATGCCTCGAATGACGAATACATTCATGATGTCCGGTGAGTCGGCTCCCGAGGACATTATCAAATCGGTCAAAAAAGGCTTATATGCGGTACATTTCGGCGGCGGCCAGGTCGACATCACCAGCGGCAAGTTCGTCTTTTCAGCAAGTGAAGCCTATTTGATTGAAGATGGCCACGTTACTGCACCTGTCAAAGGCGCAACTCTGATCGGCGATGGTCCGACTGTGCTTCGGCAAGTCACCGCTGTCGGCAACGACCTCAAGCTGGATCAAGGTGTCGGAATCTGCGGCAAGGATGGACAAACGATTCCCGTGAGCGTCGGGTTGCCAACAATTAAAATCCGGGAAATCACCGTAGGCGGCACCGAAAAATAAATGTCCGACTTGCAAAGTATTGCTCAACACGCGATCGAGCGCGCAAAAAAGAGCGGTGCCACCGCCGCGGATGCCATGATTCGCGAGGATGACACATTCTCCGTTACGGTTCGTATGGGAGAAGTGGAGACTCTCAAGGAAGCCATTTCACGAAGTCTGATGGTGCGAGTTTTTATCGGCAAGCGCACTGCAACATCGCACTCATCAGACTTATCTGATGCCATTGTGGATCAGCTCGTCGATGAAACCGTTGAAATGGCGCGGTTGACGTCGGAAGATCAAAGTGGCGGTCTTCCGGCGGAGGCAGTTCTCCGGGAGGGCAGCCTTCCGGATCTAAACCTCATCGATCGATCCTGGGATAGTCTCACGCCTGAGCAACGCATCAATCTGGCAAGTCAAACTGAAGCCGCAGCGCTTTCGACAGACAAATTGATAACAAATTCGGATGGAGCGTCCTTCGAATACGCGCGCTCCAGAGTAGCGTTGGCCAACACCATAGGATTTGCTGGAAAGTATGAAGGTACCGGAGCCGTGCTCGTGTGTGTGCCGATTGCTCAATCAAAAGAAGGCATGCAGCGGGATCATTGGCTTTCAGCGGCAAGGCATCGTCACGGCCTGGGCGCGCCGGAAGATATCGGAAAGAAGGCGGCTACCCGGGCAATACGGCGTCTAGGCGCTCGAAAAATCCGGACCTGTCAGGTGCCGGTTGTATTTGACCCGCTCTGTTCTCGTTCCCTGTTGAACCATCTGTTTGAGGCTGTGTCGGGGAGTGCAATTTATCGCCGCAGTTCGTTTCTGATCGATCAGATCGGGGAAGAAGTCGCTTCTTCGGTCGTGTCCGTCATCGACGATGCCAGAATGCCGGCGGGGCTCGGCTCTGTGCCTTTCGATGACGAAGGCGTACCTACTCAGGCGACCGCTATTATCGAGAACGGGGTGTTAAGGAATTACTTACAGAGTGCCTATACTGCCAGAAAACTCGGATCCAAGCCAACGGGCAACGGGAGCCGCTCCGCCTCTGGAGTCGTCACCATCGGTCCGACGAATTTTTATCTGAAAAGCGGCCCGTACACGCCGGAAGACATCATTGGGTCCGTTAAGCGTGGAATGTACATCGTCGAGTTGATCGGCTTCGGCGTAAATACGGTGACCGGCGATTACTCGCGTGGCGCCGTAGGGATCTGGATCGAAGACGGCAAACTCACCCATCCGGTCCACGAAGTGACAATTGCTGGAAACCTTCGAGAGATGCTAAAAAATATCGAGATGGTGGGCAGTGACGTTACATTCGTCGGATCCATTGCCGCGCCGACTTTGAAGATCAGTAATATGGTCGTCAGCGGAGAATGATATGGAGGAGCATCGCTCCACAATTGTCATTGTTGCCGGCGTCGTGCTTGTCGCGGTATTGGCGTTCGGTTGGTTTTTCTTCTACTCGGGCGAACAGGGCGTATCCGCCGCGCCGCTAACGGAGATTTCGGATCCAGGTGAGATCAAGACCGGCGTCCAGCTCTCTCATCTCAGCATTGCAACAAGCGAGAACTATTTTCGGCACAAGATCTACGTCGTTTCGGCATATCTGAAGAACATATCGGACAAACCGCTGCGAATGGCCGAAGTCAAAATGATGTTCACTGATTTCGACGGAAAGCCGATTCACGAGTACTCCGAGCGGGTGCTGGAGCAAAAACAAAAACCGCTGCAACCGGGCGACGAATTCCGCTTCGAGGTACGTCAAGAAAACCTCCCGAGAGGCTGGAACTACCGGGTTCCCCTTACCGAGATTAGTAAATTGGGATACTAAAAGGTCGCTCAGCGGCCGTGTGCAAGACGGTCGATGAGATAGACTGGCAGGTCCGCGGCTCGCATCTTTTCTTGCGTTCGAGCGATGTCGTATTCCACGCGGTAAAATTCAATCCTCGCGCGATCTACATCCCAAATAGCGAAGCTGGCGCGTGGATCGCCGTCACGGGGCTGACCAACAGATCCTGGATTAACGAAAAGCTTCTTCCCTGCCTCAGATTTAATGGCGATGAATTCGTCGAACTCGTAACTGGGCACCTGAACCGAGTTGCCTTTCTGATCACTTCCAAACACCACCGGAAAATGGCTATGTCCGAAGAATGTGAGGTGCTTGTCGGTCAATTGGAAGTTCTCATTGGCGTCGGCTTCGGTGAAGATGTAGTCATCCTCGTGGGTTACAGCGCCGTGGACGAGTTGTGCGTCACGAGCAATCTCTAGAGGACCGACGGGAAGATTAGCCAGATAGTCGCGATAGGAATCGGGCAAAACGGATCTCGTCCAGTAGGCGGCACGTCGGGCATGCGGATTAAATTGCGTGGCTTCGTCTAAGCCCGCGGCGACGCGATCATGATTTCCTCGAATCGTTACTGCCTTGAGGGCACGGATTCCATCGATTGCTTCTACCGGACTCGGACCGTAGCCGACGATGTCGCCACAGCAAAGCACAGATCCATAACCCGCCTGCTGCGCACGCTGCATGCAGGATTCAAAAGCCTCGACGTTCGAATGGATGTCACTCAGGATGAGATAGCGCATGGTGTATTATGGTTGGCATGCGACTCCAGAAGATCATGGGAATCACCGTGGTCTTGGCGCTGTTGACCGCCGTGGCCGCGGGTCTATCCGTCCTGAGCGCAGGAAATTCTGTGACGTCGCCAACTTGGACAATAGTATCACGCTTCATTGTAGTGCTCGTTTTTGGCAGTTTCGGACTGGCAGTTGCCCGTGAAAGCCAGCTCCAAGGCTCGTTGTTTATCGGGTCTGAGGATTGGAGTTTAACCTTCCGCGACATTGTTAATTACGGTGTACTTCCCGGTCTCGTCCTCGGACTCATCAATTACTTCTTTTTTTTCACTTACCGATACAGCCCCGGAGTCGTTTCGCGCATTCGAGACATGCGAAGCATCTACGATTCGTTTGTTATATCTCTCGATAGCGGGATGGCTGAAGAGGTCGTATATCGGCTCTTCATTCTGTCATGTTTTCTGTTCTCGTTCCGGCACCTCTATTCACGCCTTGCGGCTCTTTGGCCGAGCGTCGTTTCGATCTTACCGAAGGCATTGGCTATTGTTCTGTCGTCTCTATTGTTCGCCATGGTGCATAACGTATCCGGGTTTACTGCTGCTTTTTTTGGTGGAATGCTTTTGGGCCTCATCTATGTTCAGAGCGGCATCGAAAGCGCAATTGCCGCGCACTTCTGCGCGAACTTTTTATTCTTCAGCGCGTCTTATCTCTCGTGACACGCGTCTATTTACGGAGCTCTACAATGTTGCCTCGCACCCTAGGTGATCTGCGATCAAGCGAATTCGGTAATGAATCTTACCGCACCCGGACTATCAAGGATGAAATGCGGCAGAATCTTATCCGTAAGCTTCAAAGAAAAGATCCGATTTTTTCCGGAATTATCGGATATGAAGAAACCGTCGTCCCACAGGTCATCAATGCGATTCTCTCCCGGCACAATATGATTTTGTTGGGCCTTCGCGGGCAGGCCAAAAGCCGCATCCTGCGCGAGCTCACGACATTTCTGGATGAGGCGATGCCTGTGATTTCGGGGTGTGAAATCAACGACAACCCGTTTAACCCAATCTGCCGGCGATGCCGGGACCTGATTCAGGAGAGCGGAGACCGAACGCCAATTGATTATTTGGACCGGAATCAACGATACGTGGAGAAGCTCGCAACACCCGATGTCACGATCGCGGACATTATTGGCGATATCGATCCGATTAAGGCGGCCAAGGGTGGACACGCACTCGGCAGTGAGCTTAGCGTCCACTATGGATTACTTCCGCGAGCGAACAGAGGCATCTTCTCAATCAACGAATTGCCGGATCTCGCCGGCAAAATTCAGGTCGGGCTGTTCAATATCATGCAGGAAGGCGACGTCCAGATTAAGGGATACCCTGTGCGGTTGCCGCTGGATGTAGTCATCGTATTTTCTGCAAATCCAGAAGACTATACCGCCCGTGGAAAGATCGTAACGCCGCTCAAAGACCGGATAGGCTCTGAGATCAAAACGCATTACCCCGCAACCATTGACCATGGCGTCGCCATTACGGAGCAGGAAGCGTGGATCCGGCGAAATTCGACGCGTAATATTTTCGTACCGGACTTCGTTAAACAGATAGTGGAAGCGATCGCGTTCAAGGCAAGGTCCGATCAGCGTATCGATAAGCGCTCCGGCGTGAGCCAGCGTTTGCCCATCTCGTGTCTCGAAAACGTGATTAGCAATGCGGAGCGGCGTGCGATTGTTACAGGCGAAGACCATATCGTTCCCCGCGTGGCAGATGTTTATTCCGCGCTACCGGCGATTACTGGCAAAATCGAACTGGAATACGAAGGCGAACTGAAGGGCGCTGACACGATCGCACGAGATCTGATTCGGCAAGCTGTTCAAATGATCTTCCGGCACTATTACCCGAGTACCGATTTCAAGCAAGTGATCGATTGGTTCGAAATGGGAGGGCACTTGAAAATCTCCGATTCCGATCCTGCGACCACCTTACTCGGCACTCTGGAAAAGGTTCAGGGCCTGCTGGATCGAACGGAAGTGCTCGGTGTCCAACCCGACAGTCCCTTGGGCCTGCGTGCAGCCGCCGGAGAAATGATTCTGGAAGGGCTGTATTCGGTGGATAAGATTAGCCGTTCCGAAGAGCGTGGTTTTATAGCCAGCGATCGGAAGGGTTCGTCACAAGAGCTATACCGCGACTATACAATGGACAGAAATCGATACAAAAAGCCGCTGAACTGATATGCCGTTTACTAAATACACCAAGCGAATTCCGTCGTTGCTCGATGGGCTAAGCCTCGAAGAACTCCTCGACGAGATGTCGGAGTTCTTCCTTCAGAGCGGTTTCCAATACGGATTCCATGATGTAAGTAGTCCGCACGATCTCGAGGCCTTGCGCCAAGCGATCATCGAAAAACTCGTCGAAATGGGCCGGATTCCAAACGAACTTCTGGAACAGTGGCTTGAAGACCGCACTGAAGGCGACGCCAAAGAATTAGACGAATTGATCGACAAACTCATTCAACAGATGATCGAGGAAGGTTGGATTCAATCGCAGCAATCGCCCGCGCCATCGGAATTCGCCGAGAGTCAACAGCCCGGTACGGAAGATATGAATACTGGTTCCGCTCGCTTCGAGCTCACGGACAAATCCATCGACTTTCTGGGATTCCGGTTATTACGGCACCTTCTGGGTTCTCTGGGCCGAAGCAGTTTCGGCCGCCACGAAACCGTCCACTTCGCGACGGGGGTGGAGGCTTACCAGGCGACGAAGGAATACGAGTTCGGTGACACTCTCAATCTCGATATCAGTGCCACGCTCCTTCACGCAGTTGCGCGTGACGGATTGGGAGCTCCATTGAACCTCGAATACGAAGACCTGATGGTGCGGCAGGCCGATTACGAGAGCTCCTGTTCGACGGTGCTTCTGCTGGACACGAGCCACAGCATGATTCTCTATGGCGAAGACCGGTTTACTCCCGCGAAACGGGTCGCTTTGGCGTTATCGCATCTGATCCGTACGCAATATTCGGGTGATTCATTGCGGCTGGTGCTGTTTCACGATTCCGCAGAGGAAATCCCGCTCAAGCAATTGGCGCGGGTTGTGGTCGGGCCTTATCACACGAATACATGCGAGGGTTTGCGACTTGCGCGCCGCTTATTGATGGCGGACAAGAAAGATATGCGGCAGATCATCATGATTACCGACGGAAAGCCGTCGGCCATCACGCTGCCCAACGGGCGTATTTACAAGAACGCGTTTGGGCTTGATCCGATGATTCTGCAGGAGACCTTCAAAGAAGTAGCCACGTGCCGGAAAGCCGGAATCCTTATCAATACGTTCATGCTGGCGAGCGATTACTACTTAGTCGACTTCGTCAAAAAGGTGACCGAAATCTGCAGGGGCAAAGCGTACTTCACGAACACCGTGAATCTTGGCCAGTACATACTGATGGATTACCTGCGCAAGAAAGTCGAAACGATTCACTGAGGGATTTTTCGGGGAAATAAAAAGCCCCGCATTCTGCGGGGCTTTCAAGTATCGCGGCCGCGATTACTTCTTTTTCTTCGTGGCCTTTTTCTTTGCTGGAGCTTTTTTCTTGGTTGCCATTATTAATTCACCTCCGATCCTCATTCTCTTTACGACTATTGCTCACCTCTTACGGGTAAGCTCCTTGTTTAAAATATTTTTAAGACATGTTACACAAAATTTCAAAGCAAAAATCACGGTCCGCCTGTTTTTTAATTGAGCGATGTATCGGGTATCATGTGACATTTTTTGAAACTCACTCGCGCTCCTTATCGTAATGAGGTTCGATGACAACCAAGAAAAAACTCCTGATTGGCGGTGTGCTCGCCGTAGCCATCGCGGTTACGGCTGGGTATGGCATCTTTGCGCGGAATCGTGGAGTCGTTGCAGTTCAAGCTGGACGGGCGATCCGGCAGGATCTGACACAGACGGTTTCCGCGAATGGCGAAATCAAACCGAAGAAATATGTCAATGTAAGCTCCAACATGATGGGCCGTATCGTCCACATGCCGGTGAAGGAGGGCGATCGCGTTCGTGACGGCAGCCTTCTCCTTCAACTCGAATCCATTCAGAGCGAAGCCGATGTTCGGGCGGCCGAAGCAACTCTCGATGCGGCGCAATCTGAGGTTGAGGGGATGTCGGCGTCCATTCGCTCGGCTGAGGCGGCAGTGACTTCGGCCAAGGCCGAGATCACGCGCTCCGAGGCGGACCTCGTTCGCGCGAAGCAGAACTTCGATCGTGCGGAGCAGATGAGCAAGGAAGGCCTCATTGCGAAGGAACAATTCGATCGTACCAAAGCGGACTACGACATTGCGGTTGCGCAGCTGAATGCCGCGAAGGCCCGGCTCGCACAGTCGGAAGCTCAAACCGGCCAGGTTCTAAAGCAGCGGGACAGCGCAAATACGCGCATTGCGCAACAGCGCGCCGGGCTCACGAGAGCGCGGGACCAGTTTTCGAAGACCACGATTCGTTCGACGTTGGACGGCATCATTACCTACTTACCGGTGAACGAAGGCGAGATTGCCATCGTTGGTGTGCAGAACCAGCCCGGGACGGTCTTGATGACGATCGCCGATATGTCTGTCATTACGGCCGAGGTGAAAGTCGATGAGACGGACATCGTTAACGTGAAGCTAGGTCAAGAAGCCAGGATTAAAGTCGACGCACTCGGCGATAGGATGCTGATGGGGCACGTGTCCGAGGTTGGCAACAGCGCCCTGACGAGAAGCGGCGCAACGACGACGACAACAACCCAGACCGGCAGCCAAGAAGCCAAAGATTTCAAGGTTGTCGTCACATTGGATGATCCTCCTCAGGAGCTTCGACCAGGACTTTCCGCGACCGCTACTATCGTCACCGCAACGCGAGAACGCGTTTTGACGATTCCTATTCAGGCACTGACCATTCGAGAGTTTGATCCGGATGCGAAAACCACCAGTGCCGAAACGGGTTCCGGGGTAGCCTTGGCTTCTCCGGTCGATTCGACCCAGACCGCCAATCAGAGCGGCAGCCAGAAGAAGAAAATCGAGAAGGAGGGCGTGTTCAGCATAAAGAACGGCGTCGCTCTATTCCGGACGGTCAAAACAGGCATTACAGGGACGACGGACATTGAGATCTTGGAAGGCCTCGTCGAAAACGACGAGATCGTAACGGGGCCTTATCAGGTCTTACGAACGTTGAAAGACAACACACGAATCAAGATCGAGAAGACACCTTGATGGAAGGGACGACGCAAGCGACCGCCGACCTCATCCGCACTGAGGATCTATGGAAAACATACGAAATGGGCAACACGCAGGTGCATGCACTGCACGGCGTTTCTTTCTCGATTCGTCGCAACGAGTACGTTGCAATCATGGGGCCCTCGGGTTCCGGCAAGTCCACACTGATGAATTTGATCGGCTGCCTGGACACACCCACACAAGGCCGGTACTGGCTGAATGGCCGCCTCGTCAGCGAAATGGACGATGACGAACTGGCCCACATCCGAAACAAGGAAATCGGCTTTGTGTTCCAGACCTTCAATCTTCTTGCGCGTGCAACGGCACTCCACAATGTCGAGTTGCCGCTGATTTATAGCGGCGTGCCGTCGAAGGACCGCACTGAGCGCGCGAAGAAGTCGCTCGAAATGGTCGAGCTAACGGATCGCATGCATCACAAGCCGAATGAGCTTTCCGGTGGACAGCGTCAGCGCGTGGCGATCGCGCGGGCGCTCGTCAATAATCCCTCCATCATTCTTGCTGACGAGCCTACGGGAAATCTGGATTCGCAGACCGGCGTCGAGATCATGAAGCTGTTTGACAAGCTACACACGGAAGGCAACACGATAATCCTCGTGACCCATGAACGCGACATCGCGAGTTATGCCCACCGTGTGATCAGCATTCGTGATGGAAAGATTGCTGCCGATGAGATCGTTAAGAGTCGGACCGTTCCGTCCGTGTTTTAGCCCGATTATTAATCGTACGAAGTTTGGCAATCAGTGCGGCATCTGCTGCGGGAAATTCAAATCGGTCGAGCTCCTGAGCGTCGACCCAGCGCAGGTCCGCGACTTCAATCGGGCGCGGTTCGCCGGACAAAATGGAGCAGCTGAAAAAATGCAGCTGCACAGATTTCGTCGGATAGTCATGAGCAACTCGAAAGAATTCCTCTCCGACCCTGATTGTGACGCCGAGTTCCTCTAAAATCTCGCGCTGAAGCGCACCCTCTAGTGTTTCCCCCCGCTCGACTTTGCCGCCCGGAAACTCCCATAGGCCGGGGAGGTGAACGTCATCGAAACGCTGCGTGATCAGGAACCGGTCATCTTTCCAAATAATTGCCGCGACGACGGTGACTCTCATGAACGTTTTCAAAACGTAATCATACATGCTTGACGACACCGGTTTGGGTATAAGCTCCTACAATCTCAAATCGGGAGGGTTTCATGCGAAGACGAATGCGGCTTTTCATGGTTTTATTACTTGCGGTCTGGGCCGCTCGGGAGGGAGTTGGGCAGATCACTAGTAACCCTATTCCTGCGCCAATCGTGAAACGGGGTCTCGCGGTCGAGGTCAAGAACCTTGTCCGTCTTCCGGACACGCGCGGGATTCGGCCGGCCGATCAGGACGTCTCGCCTGCAGGTTGGGCGCGCATCAGCTATGTTCGCGATCTTCCCGACGGACGCCGGTTTGCCAATGATTCGCGGGGTTTCCTTTATTTGATCGACGGGAGCAATCAGCCTCAGGTCTACGCGAACGTGGCCATGGCCTTTCCGAATGCCGTGTACAACCGACTTGAAAGCGGATTCATCGGCTTTGTATTTCACCCGGAGTTTGCCCGAAACGGTCTCTTTTATACCGTTCACGCAGAGCGCGGTACTGGCAATCCGAAGATGCCGGACTTCATACCACCGGGATTCACGCTGAAAGATGTGACCTACCACAACGTCATCACCGAATGGCATGCAACGAACCCGGCTGCCAACGTTTTCGAAGGAACACGACGAGAGCTCCTGCGCGAGGCGCACGTTGTGGCTAACCTCACGCACCCGATGGGTGCGGTGGAGTTCAATCCTACGGCGAAGCCTGGTGATCCTGATTACGGCTTGCTCTATACCAGCGGCAGCGATCACGGATTCAGCAACGGCGGTGGTCCGAACGCGAACACCGCCAGCCAGACGCAGCGTTTGGATTCGATCATGACGGCGATCCTGCGGTTTGATCCACGCAGTCCCAAGGTTTCGGGTGGCCAGAAGGGTCTCGGCGATTACACCATCCCGATGACCAACAAGTTTGCTTCGGACGGGGATCCGAAAACGCTCGGTGAAATTTACGCCTACGGTTTCCGAAACGCCCACAGGCTCTCCTGGGACATTGACGGAACAATGTTCGCGTCCGATATCGGTATGAACAACATCGAAGAGATCAATATCGTTCACAACGGCGAAAACTATGGCTGGATGAAACGCGAAGGCATTTGGGAGAACGGCCGCTGGCGCGGCGGGGAGCTCAATCAATTGTATCCGTTGCCGCCGGAAGTGTTGAACGGGCGCGAGAAGGACGGCCTCACATATCCAGTCGCAATGTTCGACCACGATGAAGGCCGAGCTGTAACGGATGGCTTCCCCTATCACGGAAAAATCGCCGCGCTGCAAGGCAAGTTTGTGTTCGGCGATATCCAAAGCGGGCGCCTGTTTGCCGCAGATTTAGCCGAGCTGAAGAAAGCGGATGACGGCATTCCGCAGACCGTCGCTGCTATCGAAGAAATCCAGCTCTACGTTAGAGACGCAAGCGGTAATCGCGTCGGTGTGTCCATGCGGGAACTCGTCGACCAAACGATGGGCACGAGCCTCCCTCGCACGGATTTGCACATCAGCCGTACCGCCGACGGAGAGCTGCTCCTCACGTCCAGGCAGGATGGGATGATCCGGATGCTCGTGCCGGATGCGAGTGCTTCTGCCACTGCGCCGCGCCCCTGACGAAGAAGAAACAAGCCACAAAAAGCACAAAGGGCACAAAAGAGAACCATCTCTTTTGTGCCCTTTGTGCTTTTTGTGGCTCTATTGCCCCGCTTACCCCCGGCTTGCTTTATTCATGCCTCGTTTGTAATTTGTCCCATCTCTTAAGATGAAGTGGTGTGAAGATGAGGACAACCGTGTTAGCGGCATTCGTGATGATTGCGCTTCTGATATCTGGAGAAGCAGTTTCTCAAATCAATCTGCCAAAGATATTCGGCAAAATTTCGCCACGCATTTCAGAAAACGAAGCCGGGCAAGGTATCAAAGAAGCGCTGACACAGGGCATTGCGAGCGCGGTGCTTAATCTTCACAAAACGGACGGTTTTTACGGCAGCGAATTCTACAAAATGCTACTGCCGCCGGATTCCAAGAACGTCGAAGCGACCCTCCGTAAGATCGGATTGGGTGGACAGGTGGACAAGGCCATATTGGCCATGAACCGCGGTGCGGAAGATGCAGTGGGTGCGGCGAAGCCGATATTTGTAGACGCGATCAAGGAAATGACCGTCACGGATGCATTGGGAATCGTACGGGGTAATAAGAATGCCGCTACAAATTATTTCGAGGAGAAGACATCGCAAAAATTAATCGTCGCGTTCACACCATCGGTGAAAGCCTCGCTGGACAGGACGAATGCGACGAAGTACTACTCGGATATCGTCAATACTTACAACAGACTTCCTACCACGTTCAATAAAGTAAACCCGGACCTGACATCGTATGTAGTGGGCAAGGCAGTCGATGCGTTGTTTGATGAAGTCGCCAAAGAGGAGGCCAATATTCGTGAAAACCCTGCGGCGAGGACTACCGATCTGTTAAAGAAGGTGTTTGGGAGTTTGCGTTGATGCTGATTGCGCAAGCTCCCAACATGCTACAGGCGAGATGAACTTACTTTGGTGGCTCCGTGCTCTCGAGGGGGCGGATCTCGCATTCGCCTTCGAACTTAGGCCAATGGATGCGATGCAGGTCCATGAATCGAGTCGCTAGAGTGAGGGCTTCGTCGTATGACTTCGCTTCGATGATGGCATAGCCGCCGACTACTTCCTTCGTCTCCGCGAAGGGTCCGTCGATCACAGTTATCTTACCGCCCGACAAACGGACTCGCTTTCCTTTCGCCGTTGGCTCCAGTCCTGCGGTGTCAATGACGGCGCCGGTCTTCATCGCCTCGCCGACAAATTCCCCCATCGCCGCGAATAAGGATTGGGGTATGTCTTCCATTCTGTAGTCCTCTCTGTGCTTGATAAACATCATGTACCGCATTCCGTAGCCTCCAAAGATGAAACAAATCAGAATCCACCAACATATCGAACAAGGAAGGCCCGAATCGACAATGCTGAGAGTAATACCAAGAAAATATAGAGATCTGAAATTGGACGCAGGATGCGTCCAATTTCAAATTTTCCTCTCAAAGTCTATCCGTCACCAATACCCGACCCTTAGCACCGACCGCGGTGTGTCCGTCCTGGCCGCGGATGCGACCTCGCAATTCGACGATATGTCCACCGAGGCGAGCATTTAGCGTGACCTTGATAACCAGCCACTCCAATCGGATGACCTCATCAGCAAAGATCGGGCGACGAAATCGGACCCAATATTCAAGGCCTACCATTGACGTGTTCTCGGAAAAGTGAGCCGCAGTCAGTCCGAGCAGGAGGGCGGTCGTTTGCGTGCCACTCGCGATTATTCGACGATACCGTGTACTTGCTGCAAATGTAGTGTCAAAGTGCACTGGATTGTTGTCGCCGGCAGCCCGAGCATATTCCGCGACGCTCTCCGGTGTGAGTGTGACTTCACGAGAAAACCGATCATGCGGGCGAAAGTTCATAGTGCTGGAATCTTAATGCAGATCGCTTGCAGACAAATCTTCCGATTATTTCTCTTTCGTGCATGCGGCTCTTGTTCTAAGGTCGGGAACAAAGCGGAGGCTTCACGTGTTTGGATCTGCGATCCTGGAAGTGGCGATAGGAATGATTTTCGTCTACCTCCTGGTTAGTGTTATTTGTTCCACGATCCGAGAGGTGATTGAAGGATGGTTAAAAACGCGGGCTGCTTACCTCGAGCATGGGATCCGCGAACTCCTCCACGATCGAAACGCAGAAGGTATTGTTAGAAGCTTTTACAATCATCCGCTCATCTTCGGTCTGTTCACCGATGAGTACAAACCTTCCAGTTCCAGTAAACCCCCGGGGATACTCTCCAGGGGCCGCAATCTCCCGTCGTACATTCCGGCGAAAAACTTTGCGCTCGCATTGATGGATATGGCGGCGCGAGGTCCAGACACCGATGTTGTGACCAGCGATCCGAGCGGTCCGATACTCTCACTGGAATCGGTTCGGTTGAATGTTGCGAACTTGAAAAATCAAGCACTGCAGCGGGTGCTGCTGAGCGCGATCGATGCGGCACAGGGAGACATCAACCAGGCGCAAGCCAACATCGAGAGTTGGTACAACAGCGGGATGGACAGAGTTTCGGGCTGGTACAAACGTTCAACGCAATGGATTATTTTCGCCATAGGACTCCTAACCGCTGTCGGGATGAACATCAACACCGTGACCATCGCCGATTACCTTTTTCGAGACGAAACCGCCCGCGCCGCCATTGTTGCTCGGGCGGAGAAGGTCGAAACGATACCCGGTTCATCCAGCGCGAACTACTCCGAGGTAAAGCAGGAACTCGAATCCATGAATCTGCCAGTGGGTTGGAGTGAAGGCTGGGGTGCTCCGAAGCGAGGGAGACCTACCTCTGAAGTTGGCCGGTGGAACAACTGGATGGCGCCTATCTTAGGTTGGCTGCTGACAGCGTTGGCCGCCACGATGGGTGCTCCTTTCTGGTTCGACATGCTTAATAAAGTGACGGTGATCCGCTCCACCGTCAAACCTCACGAAAAGAGCGGCGAGGAAGCTTCCGAGGACCGACAAATCAAGAAGGAAATCGTGATGGAAGGCAAAACTGCCGGGTCGGCCCAACCGTCACTGGCGGCGCGGGTATCGGCCCCATTGCGCGCACCCCAACCAAGTATTCCGCCGACTCCGCGAGATGCTGAGAGCAGCCTGGATGGATGCGAACTGCCGATTACGAGTGATACACCCGACGAAAACCTGCCGCCAGCGCAAGGAGGCGTAGCTTAGTATGGCGCATTCCTTAATATGGCTGCCGAGCGTGCTCACATCCGCCGGCTTGAAGGTCGCGAGGGTCGGTGACTGGGAAAACCGCGGCCGCGGTGATGTCGGTCCGACGTTCGGTGTTATTTGCCACCACACGGCGGGAGGCAGAAACGGAAACATGCCTAGCCTTCAAATATTGATCGACGGCCGCTCCGACCTCCCGGGTCCCTTGGCCCAACTCGGCCTTGGTCGTGACGGGACCTTCTACGTGATCGCCGCTGGACGTTGCAATCATGCGGGAAGCGGAAGCTGGCAGAACTTGGTTAACGGAAATTCAAACTTCATTGGTATCGAAGCCGAGAATACCGGACTCGGGAATGACTTTCCGTGGCCGTCCGTGCAAATCGATGCATATCAGCGCGGCGTTGCCGCAATCTTGAATCATGTCGGTCGCCCTGCCGATTTCTGCGCCGGTCACAAAGAATACGCCTTGCCGGCCGGCCGGAAATCAGACCCTACACTTGATATGAACGCGTTCCGTACGGCGGTGAGAGCGATCATGCAAGGCACAGCGCCACCGCCGATATTGATCCCTCCTGCAGAACCGCCCTCTCCTGACGGTACCCCAGGCCGTCCAACGCTACGCCGTGGAGCTAACGGGGAGCTCGTTCGAACCATTCAGAAGAAACTGGGGATCACTGTCGACGGTGACTTTGGAGCAAAAACAGAAGCGGCCGTGCGGGAATTCCAGCGGTCTCTCGGTCTCGTGGCTGACGGTATCGTCGGCCCCAAGACGTGGCTCGCTCTCGACAAATAGACGATCTGCAGGAGAGCCAAGCCCCGAGTGCACACGCAACCGGCGTCGTTTATCAAGCTGGCCGCGACTCTGTGTCTCCATACTTCTCGAGGTCTTTTTCCAGGAAATAGTTGAGAAATGTTCGGATCGCGGCGATAGCTCCAAGTCGAGCGATGTCCGGCCAATCCGCTGAGATCACGCTACGCACAATATCGGCTGCCAACTCAAATTCCAATCCCAGAAGGAGCCAGACCGCTAAACCCAACCATATTTGTTTGCGAACGCCACGGAAGTTTGAACGGGCAGCCCTCAACAATTTGAGAAGCGCTTCGATGACTCCGTACGCCACGATCAACACTGCGGCCGCTTCGGCTACAAGCGCGATAGGGAGCGCAACTGATTTGAAAAGTTGCTCCATTAGTTTCAGAGCTGTTATTAAGGAACGAAAAAAACCGATCCATCAGGTGAATGGAGTAATCTGGGGCGGGGTTTTACTTGACTGCTTTTCCGAAATTTCGCGACAACGCGCAGTAATAGAACCTGTACGCAAATTGACGAAGTGTGTGAATCATGCGAATAATCCCCTCCTTTGCAAGGAGGGGATTATTGCCTATCCCACCAATTCGTTTTATGCGTCATAGACTGCGCGCCTCTACCTCAATACCCTAGATTTGATAGACCACGGCTGTTGCCCGGCATAAAAATTACTGAATTCACCTGATTACTTCGTTCGTTTCAATCGGGCATTGTTTCTTCCAGCGCTGGGCACTCCATTCGGCAGCCGCTAACAAAAGGACAAAACGCATTGAGAACCCAACGTGAACTCCCACTCTTGCCCGCTGAAGCCCGAGCGATCGCGAAAGAAGGCTACGTTTACGGCTTTCCCTTAGTCGACAACTACCGGATTCAATATGCGTACTTCGTTGATGGAAATAATCGCGAGTACAAAGGGAAGTGGAACGAAATCCACAACACTGCCCGTGTCTACACGTCCGATGACAAACTGATCCACACTCCGAATTCCGACACTCCCTACTCCATGCTCGGCGCCGACTTGCGGACGGAACCGCTGGTGCTAACCATGCCCGATGTCGAGACCGGCCGCTATTACTCCGCACAGTTTATTGATGCGTACACCTTCAATTTCGCTTATGTCGGCAGCCGGGCAACAGGCAATTCAGGAGGCAGCTTCCTGCTTGCGGGACCGCACTGGATGGGCGAGAAACCCGAAGGCGTTAAGTCAGTAATCCAGTCCGAGACGGATTTGGCGTTTGTCATTTATCGTACGCAGCTCTTCGGTTCCGAAGACCTCGACAACGTGAAGAAGATTCAAGCCGGGTACAAAGTCCAAACGCTCTCCCGGTTTCTTGGTAAGCCGGCGCCTCCAGCAGTCCCAAAAATCGATTTCTTGACACCGATCAGTGCGGCTGAGGAGCGAAGTTCACTTGAGTTTTTCAGAGTTCTGAGCTTCGTCCTTGGATTCTGTCCGACGCATCGATCGGAGAATAACGTGATGGATCGCTTAGCCAGACTTGGAATCGTTGCCGGCCGAAACTTTGATCCGCTCTTGCTTTTTCCGGAAATCCGGAGAGCCAGTGCGAATGGGGTTGCCGATGCGTGGCAGGCATATGAGGTCTTGGAGAAGCGAATGGCTACTGGAGAGATGACCAGCGCCGACGTGTTCGGGACGCGCGCTTACCTGAAGAACAACTATCTGTATCGGATGGTTGGGGCAGCGGATGGCATTTACGGAAATTCGAAAGAAGAAGCGGTCTATCCGAGTTATCTCATCGATTCTGCCGGCCAGAAGCTCGATGGTTCAAACAATCGGTATACGCTGCGCTTTCCACCGGGACAGTTGCCGCCCGTTAATGCGTTCTGGTCGCTTACGATGTACGAACTGCCGTCCAGGTTTCTGGTTGCAAACGCGCTGAATCGATATCTGATCAATTCTTCGATGCTACCGACTTTGAAACGTGATGCCGACGGGGGACTGATGCTTTATATCCAGCATCAGTCGCCGGGTGCCGATAACGAATCCAATTGGCTTCCTGCACCGCATGGACCCTTCGTCATCGCACTGCGTCTCTATTGGCCAAAGCCTGAAGGTCTCAACGGTGATTGGAAAAAACCGCCTCTCCAGCGCCAAAACTAGCGGCACAAAAAAATTGGGAACGAAACACAAGAGGCAACAAGCAGATGCAAAAACACAAACGAGGGGACACTCGTCGAGCTTCGTGCTTTTTGGCTGCTGTTTCTGTGCCTCTTGTGTTGCGTCCCCAATCTTCTCCCCGGCCTACAACTCCGAATCTCCACAGCGGCTCCGATTTCGGAGACTTTCGGAGACTGAACATTTGATCGCGGCGGACCTCATTCATCCCAAACTTGCAATAAAATCGATATCGTTCGCTCATGATCGCGTGAAGGCGCCCGCTCTTGGCATCACTGCCGCACAGCTCGATCGCCACATGAGCCCGGGTGCGTCGGTTTGGTGGATGCCGACCACGAAGGAGTTCGGACCAAAGGGCGCGGTCTTCTTTTGAGTTCTAGAAGATTTGCGTGATAAGACTGTGCGCGTCGTAACTCTCTCCTTTGTCTTCTGTTTCGTCATTGCCGGTCGTGGTTATGCGGCTCAGGCGGACGCGGCAGCAAAACAGAAAGAATCCCCGCCTGTTCGCGTGGGTGTGCCGCAACCCTCACAACAATTCCCCAACTCACTGCCGGCCGGTGCGGAGGTGCCCGCCGCGGGTTATCCCACCACGTCTGCGCAGCAATCATCGAATTCCAGCACTTCCTCACGGCGCGGCGAGTTTGTGATCGCCCCGATTCCCTTCTCCAACGAAGCTTTCAGCTTCGGGATCGTGCCATTTGTCGACTACGTGTTCCACATTGATCAAAACGACAAGAAATCGCCGCCCTCTTCCCTTGTCGTCGCGGGCATGCTCGCAACAGGGAAGAGTTGGGCTTTTGGCGGTGGGGGGAACCTCTACATCAAGGAAGACCGCTTTCGCTTTCTGGGTTTTGGTGGAAAGGGCAGCATCGGCTATGACGTTTTTGGCGTCGGTAATGAGGGTGGGGACAAAGGCGAGACGGTGCCCATACGCCAGGGCGGAACTATGCTGCTGCTTGAGTTTCTGACGCGTTTGAAAGGAAAGTTTTACGTCGGGCCGCGATTCAATTATCGCAATCTGACGGCAGAGCTCCGCACGAATACCAACCCTACGTTGCCGGACGGATTGGACCCGGCTGACCTTGACGCAGAATTCGGGACTCATGCGCCCGGATTCAAAGTGCTGCACGATACACGCTCCGATGTTTTCTACCCGACATCGGGGCATACGCTGCAAATTGTCGCCGACTTTTTCGATGCCACGAGGTCGAGCGCCCTTCGCGGCAATGAAGACATTCGTTACCAGTATTACCAGTTGTCTTACGACCACTACGTGCCGCTCACGCCAAGTCAGGTGTTGGCATTTCGCGGCATGCTTTGCGGAGTGGACGGGGATCCTCCGTTTTACGAGCTGTGCCTGTTTGGTTTACGTTCGGACATTCGAGGCTATCAGGCAGGCCGTTACCGCGATCGCCTGATGTACGCCGTTCAGAGTGAGTATCGAAAGACACTCGGCCAGCGCTTCGGGTTCGTTCTTTTTGCAGGAGCGGGCGAGGTCGCAAAAAACTTCGAATCCTTCAGCACCGACAATATTCTGCCGGCCGGCGGAACAGGGATTCGATTCAATCTTTCAAAGACGCGTCGAATCAATCTGCGGGCGGACACTGCCTATGGCAAAAACGGCTGGTCGTGGAACTTCTCTATAGGCGAAGCATTTTGACGAGGGCTTCGCCCACCCGCTGACCGCGATGCCTGTCAATAGTAGCAGTACAAAGATCTCGGCACGGGAACTTAGGCTGTCGAGAAAAGGAGAACGCAATGGAGATCAAGCCCCAAGCAATGGCAATACCCAAGGAGACCGATCACCTGGAAAACGGCAAGTACGGCCCAGTCTACCCGAAGACACCGGCCTGTTACGGATTCACAGTGATCGCAAAAATCATACCCGGCCGCGAGCCGGTCTTTTACGAGTACGCAAAAAACATCGAGAAAACGCTGGCTGGAGCGCCGAACTTCCTTGCCCCGCTTAAGCTCCATTATCTCCGTTGGGTCCTCTTTCCTATAAAAGGCGAGACGTACTTCATGTATCAAGGTATCTTCGACACCGACTTCGACAAATACACCGAAGATGCCGTGGCGCTTTTCAACACCTCGGGCGTCAGTACAGTCTTCGAACACCTCGAAGGCTTTCCGAAGGACTGGCGAACCAATCCGGAGGCCTTCATCAAGTTTGTCCGTGAACATCAGTGCCCGAGCTTTTTGGAATACGGAGAGTATCCGTTCTTCACCGCTGACGAAATCAAGAAGGCGTTGAAAGTTAAAAGTGCATTATCCGAGATGTTGGATCAACTGCAATGAGCGACACAAAAGTCGCGCGAACTTATAACCAGAACCACGTAGCTCGCAAATACAGCCCGGAGAAGCGACGAGTCAGCATGTATGTCGCGTGGAGTTATCCGGCCGAAGCAGGCCGGGATACTGGTCAACTGGATAACCGATTCTCCACGATGACTGAAGTCCGGCGTGTGGCGTGGCCTGCATACGAGGCGCCACAATGGGCGGATCCTATGCAGTTCCAGCAAGGGATCGCGGGTACGCTGGAATTGTTCTTTTGGGCATTCGTACCATTTCAGCACTATGCCGGCGAGATCACCGGACACCCTGTACCTGTGTTCCAGCGTATCGATCAAGCGGGCTTCAAACTGCCTATCGACGAGCGAGTGTTGGCGGACGCGGACACATTGCTCGTCTTCGGGTTAGACCATAACATCACGCAGCAGGAAGCTACCGCGGAGGAGATTGAGGCCTTGCGGCAGTTTCTGAAACGAGAAGGAACGTGCCTCATACTCGGTCCTCACCACGACGTTGGAGTTTCGGATAATCCGGAAGTGCGAAATATGGAGTACAAACATCATGGCGACGCCCTGGTGCCCAGGCAGCAACGCTTTGGGTTGTACACGCGTTCATTGATGAAAGGATTGGGAATTCCCGTAGAGAATCGATACGGGTTGCGGCCGGCACGGGACGCGAAAACGAAAAAACTTGCTCCGTTGTCGATTAATTCCGATCAGGATACGAAGCGTTGGCTCAAAGGGGTCACTACTCTCAACTTTCATATGCACCTGCCGCATTACGAGGTGACCTCGCAGGATGGCTCCGTGCACGTGCTTGCGAAGCAACCCATCGATTCATCCAGACCGCATCCTTTTACTGAAGCAGGAAACAGCGAGTTGAATATGTTGCTCTGGATGCCTCCAGCGGGGAACCGCGCAGGTGATGTACTCTTCGCGGACTCCACGATCTTCAGCACATTGTTTGGTGCGGACGAAAGCCTGCACAACTTTTGGCGGAATATTTCTACTTCGACTCGATAAAGGCAGTAACCATGTCGAAACCAACAATCCGCGCTCTCGAGCTCGACGACATCCAGAGCGGTGTTCTGCGTCCGCGTCCCGCCCCGTATGTGGCCACCTACATCGCACTTCGTATCGATGATCGCAGAGCCGGCAGACAGTTGATGGAGTACGCAACGAAGTTTGTTACGCCGGCGGCCAATCCTGCGAGCCCGTCAGCAGATACGTGGGTGAGCATTGCGTTGACATATCAAGGATTCAAAGCGCTCGGTGTTCCACAGAAATCACTGGAG